>Ga0208898_1000766_pt1 | contig 23409 bp, 35 predicted proteins | sample VirMetDEL_Mar_4_FD_184513 | JGI IMG/M metagenome (GOLD analysis project Ga0208898, IMG submission 184513) | Aqueous microbial communities from the Delaware River and Bay under freshwater to marine salinity gradient to study organic matter... | ecosystem: Environmental > Aquatic > Marine >...
GTGGGCGGGCGCCCACCCTAAAAGAATAAAACAAAAATTTTAGGTGCGACAATCTGCGCACCCGGCTGACATAATGTTGCCACAATCTTACAATATCCTACAATCATTATTAACAACTAACAAAGGAGTAAATATGTTGACTATGCGAAAGACAAACGGCGAAACAATTAAACTGAAAAATAAACAGTTTAAAAAATATTTTGCTGATTTGATGGATTCACAATTAAGATCAGAAATCTTAAAAGCATTAAAACAAAATGTAAAAGAATTGGATGGAGATGGGCATTCGATCGAAGATCCAAAATTTTATATTAACAATGTTGGACTTCCAACTGAATTTGTTTTTGGGGTTGCTCAGAAACATTATTCAGATTTTCGTAATCCTAAATCTACAATCACGAATAATAAGTTTGGAGTTTGTGATTATGTGTTTGGGGTTAGTACACTTTCAATGTTGGAAAGATTAGCCAATATTGTTGGATGGGATTCGGAGTTGCGTGAAAGATATTCGAATCTAAGTGGCAGAGGATTTATGGCTCGAGTTTGTCTTGACAATATCAAGAAGCAAATCGAGTCTATAAATGAAAAAGACTTGGAGCCTGAATATATAGATCCAAGTAAATATATGGAGGCAAAAACGAATGCGTAAATAGTTAGTTGTCAAGTTAATAATGCTAGGTGCGACACTATGTCGCACCTAGAGAAGAGCATGTGGGCGGGTCCCACCCTTAGATGATAGAGGTACCAGACCAAACCCAAAAGTCAAAGTTTCATTTAGGGGGGAGGGGTACAAAACAAAAAAAGGGATCCTAAGTATTACTCTTTAGTGTTTGATTTAGACAGAGATTGCTGTTAAATACTTTTTGGTACCATAATTAAATATTATGCTTAGTTTAGAAAAAATAAATCAAATAACGGATCCGAAAGTTAGAAGACAATTAAAATTAGATATTTTAACTAGAGTCAAAAAAACTACACAAAATAAATATCGTTCTGATTTTTTATCATTTGTAAAATATACTTGGCCAGATTTTGTAGAGGGGTCCCATCATAAAAAAATTGCAGATGCTTTTAATAGAATCCTATCAGGTGATTGTAAAAGATTAATTATTAATATGCCACCTAGGCATACTAAATCTGAATTTGCTTCTTACTTCCTACCTGCTTGGATGATAGGTAACAGACCTAATTTAAAAATTATTCAAGCAACCCACACAGCAGAACTTGCAATACGTTTTGGTAGAAAAGCTAAAACATTAATTGACTCTCAAGAGTATCAAGATTTATTTAAAACAAGATTAAGAGAAGATTCAAAAGCTGCAGGACGTTGGGAAACAAATGGCGGAGGAGAATATTTTGCGGTTGGTGTATCAGGTGCTGTTACTGGACGGGGTGCAGATTTATTAATCATTGACGATCCACATTCAGAACAAGATGTTAATTCTCCAACTGCATTTGATAATGCATGGGAGTGGTATACATCAGGACCACGACAGCGTTTACAACCAGGCGCAGCTGTCGTAGTTGTAATGACTAGATGGTCTACAAAAGATTTAACAGCTCAATTAGTTAACGCTGGAGCAAAAGAAGAAAAAGCAGATCAATGGGAAGTTATAGAATTTCCAGCTATCTTACCAAGTGGTGAACCCGTTTGGCCAGAGTATTGGAAGAAGGAAGAATTAGAAAAAGTAAAAGCATCCGCTGGTGTTGCAAAATGGAATGCACAGTACATGCAAAATCCAACTGCAGAAGAAGGTGCATTATTAAAACGAGAATGGTGGAAAGATTGGGACAAAGATTATTTACCACCTTTGCTTCACGTTGTTCAATCTTACGACACAGCATTTATGAAAAAAGAAACCGCCGACTATTCTGCAATTACAACTTGGGGAATATTTGCAGAGAACGAAGGAGATCCACATCATATAATTTTATTGGATGCAGTAAAACAAAGATTAGAATTTCCAGAACTAAGACGTACAGCTTTGGAACAATATAGATATTGGCAACCTGAAACAGTATTGATTGAAGCTAAAGCATCAGGTCTACCATTAACTTATGAATTAAGACAAATGGGAATACCAGTAGTTAATTTTTCACCTTCAAAAGGTAATGATAAACACAGCAGAGTAAATGCTGTTGCACCTATGTTTGAATCTGGAATGGTCTGGGCTCCGTTAGACAAGGAGTTTGCTCAAGAGGTTATTGAAGAATGTGCTTCATTTCCATATGGTGATCACGACGATTTAGTAGATAGTACAACACAAGCTTTAATGAAATTTAGACAAGGAGGGTTGATTATTCACCCAGAAGACTATAAAGATAATGGACTTCCAACAAAAAAAAGAAGCTATTACTGGTAATGAAAAGATTAACTCTAACAGTGCCTCCAAAACGTGGACCTTTATCACGGGGCTTGAATATTAAAAATAATACTGTAAAAGTAGTAAGATTGGAGAAAAAATTTAATGGCAGCAATCGACAAAGCACTTCCAAACGAAGTTAGGAAATCAATTGAAATCGAAGGACCTGAGACAGCGGTTGAAGAAAATATAGATATTCAAGAACAAGTACCTAATATAGGCGAAACAGAAATTACACCTCTTGAAGATGGTGGTGTAGAAATTAATTTTGAACCAGGAGCCATGAACCAGGCTCAAACAGAAAATCACTATGACAATCTAGCTGAGTTATTACCAGAGGAAACTTTAGTGCCTCTTGGTTCAGAATTATTTAACAACTACACAGACTACAAATCTTCAAGACAAGATTGGGAAAGTTCCTACGTTAAAGGTTTAGATCTTTTAGGATTTAAGTATGAAACAAAAACAGAACCATTCCAAGGTGCAGCAGGTGCCACGCATCCTGTACTTGCAGAAGCGGTTACTCAATTCCAAGCCTTGGCCTACAAAGAATTACTCCCGGCTCAAGGACCTGTAAGAACTCAAATCGTTGGAGCTCCATCTCCAGAAAAATCTGCACAAGCAGAACGAGTAAAAGAATTTATGAATTATCAAATTATGGATCAAATGCCAGAATATGAATCTGATTTTGATCAAATGTTATTTTATTTACCACTATCAGGATCTGCTTTTAAAAAAGTTTACTACGACGAGTTAATGGGACGAGCTGTTTCTAAGTTTGTTCCAGCTGATGATTTGATTGTTCCGTATTCGGCTACCTCATTAGACGACGCGGAATCAATCATCCATCGAGTTAAAGTTTCTGGAAACGAATTAAGAAAACAACAAGTCAATGGTTTTTATAGAGACATTGAATTAACTCCTGGTTATGACAATGAATCTGATGTTGAACAAAAGGAAAGAGAATTAGAGGGAATAAGAAAATCTGGAAGACAAGAAGATGTATTCACTTTACTTGAATGTCATGTTAACCTTGATATTGAGGGTTTTGAAGATCGAGGACCCAATGGGGATATAACAGGTATTAAGTTACCTTACATTGTAACGATCGAAGAAAACTCTCGTTCTATTTTATCCATTCGTAGAAATTACGAAGTAGGTGATCCTTTGAGAAAAAAGATACAATACTTCGTTCACTTTAAATTTTTACCAGGACTTGGTTTTTATGGTTTTGGTTTAATACATATGATTGGTGGTTTATCTAGAACTGCTACATCTGCTTTAAGATCATTATTAGATGCTGGAACATTATCTAACTTACCTGCAGGATTTAAACAAAGAGGAATTCGAATTAGAGATGATGCTCAATCAATTCAACCTGGAGAATTTAGAGATGTAGATGCACCTGGTGGAAATATCAGAGATGCATTTATGACGCTTCCTTTTAAGGAACCATCTCAAACACTATTACAACTTATGGGTGTCGTAGTACAAGCTGGTCAGCGTTTTGCTTCCATAGCTGACATGCAAGTAGGAGAGGGTAATCAACAAGCCGCAGTGGGTACGACAGTTGCGTTGCTTGAAAGAGGCTCAAGAACAATGTCTGCAATTCATAAACGATTGTATATGGCATTAAAAAATGAATTTAGATTATTATCTCGTGTATTTAAATTATACTTACCAGAAGAATATCCATATGATGTAGTTGGTGGTCAAAGAATGATCAAACAAGCAGACTTTGATGATAGAGTAGATATCGTTCCAGTTGCTGATCCTAATATATTTTCTCAAACTCAAAGAATTAGTTTAGCTCAAACTGAATTACAATTAGCTCAATCTAATCCACAAATACATAATTTATATGCTGCTTACAGAAATATGTATGAAGCGTTAGGTGTTAAAAACATTGATTACATTTTAAAGAAACCACAACAACCAATGCCAAAAGATCCATCATTAGAACACATTGATGCATTAAGTGGTATTCCTTTCCAAGCATTCAAAGGACAAGATCACAGAGCTCACATAACAGCGCATTTACATTTTATGGCAACCAATATGGCAAAGAATAATCCAATGATTGGAGCTTCCTTACAAAAAAATGTTTTTGAACATATTTCTTTAATGGCATTAGAACAAGTTGAAATGGAATTCTTAAATGAAATTCAACAAATACAAATGTTACAACAAAATCCACAAGCAATGCAGGACCCAAGAATTCAACAAGAGATTATGCAAGTGAATATGAAGATTGAATCTAGAAAAGCTGTGTTGATTGCAGAGATGATGGATGAATATATTCAAGAAGAGAAAAAAATTAATGGTGATTTTGGTAATGATCCAATTGCTAAACTTAAATCAAGAGAGCTTGACATCAGAGCTGCAGAAAATAACAGACGAAAAGAGCAAGATGAAGAGAGAATTAATCTTGATAAGATGAAAGCAATGATGAATCAAATGACGGATCAACAAAAATTAGAACAAAACGAAGAATTAGCTATGTTAAGAGCAGATACTTCTTTAGAAAAAACTGTTTTGGCAGCTCAACTTAAAGATCAAGGAGGAAAATAATGAAAAATGGTCAAAAAAAGGTCGCTAAAGTAATGAGAGAATATAAAAAAGGAAAATTACATAGCGGAAAATCAAAAAAAGTGGTAAAAAACCCTAAACAAGCAATAGCAATTGCTCTATCAGAAGCTGGTATGAGTAAAAAGAGGAGAAAAAAATGAACAAATTTGATAAATTAGAAAAAAATGTTCCAATGCCTAAAGGCGGTAAGGTTGTTGATGGATATAAAACTGGTGGAGTGCAAATTGCAACTCCAAAAGCTGGTGAAAATCCAAAAGTAACTGTTAAAGGTACTGGAAAAGCAAAAAAACAAACAGCAACTTGGTACTAGTATGATTCCTTGGGGATTATTTGGTTCAGGAATTAAAGCTGGACTGGAGATTTACAAAAATAAAAAAGCAGCTGACGTTGCAATGTCAGAAGCTAAACTTCTTCACATTGAAAAAATGAAAAGAGGTGAAATAGAATTTTCTGGCAAGATATCAGAGAACCAAAAAAATGATTGGAAAGACGAATTTGTACTTTTAACACTTTCAAGTCCATTGTTTTTATTGGCTTGGTCTGTATTTGCAGAAGATGAAAAGATGCAAGAGAAGATTGACTTGTATTTTGAAAAATTGCAAGAGATGCCCTGGTGGATAGTTGGATTATGGGCGTCAGTAGTCGCTGCAATTTACGGACTTAAGGCTACAGACATTATGAATATGAATAAAAAATAAGGAGAACAATAATATGAAAAAAATACCAGCAGGTAAAAAAGGAAAAGGCATCAGAATGCTAAAAAAGAAAGCCCCACAAGTAGCTAAAAGAATGGGCTATAAAAAAGGAAGTAAAAATGGCAAGTAAAAAAAGACCCGGCCTATGGGCCAACATTAATAGAAGAAAAAAATTAGGTATATCGAGACCTAAATCAAAGTCTACTATTTCTGCAAAAGCATATGCAAATATGAAAAAAGGATTTCCTAAAAAAGGAAAGAAAAAGTAATGATGAACACAAGAGGAATGGGTAGAGCTTACTTAGCCAAAGGTGGTAGAACACCAGCTTGGCAAAGAAAAGAAGGCAAAGATCCATCCGGAGGTTTAAATAGAAAAGGCGTAATGTCTTATCGAAGAGAAAACCCAGGTTCAAAATTACAAACAGCTGTAACAACTAAACCATCTAAATTAAAGAAAGGTTCTAAGGCTGCTAATCGTAGAAAAAGTTTCTGCGCACGAATGACAGGTATGAAGAAAAGATTAACATCTGCTAAAACTGCACGAGATCCCAATTCTAGGATTAACAAGAGTCTTAGAAAATGGAATTGCTAATGGCAGAATTGACATTTGAAGGTTTTATAACTAAACTAAGACAACAAATAAGAAACTCTTATCAGACAATTGGAGATAATCTAATTTCTGGTGGAGCAAAAGACATGGAGACTTATAAGTATCTTTTAGGTCAAGCCCATGCTTATCAAATAATAGATCAGGAAATATCCAACCTGCTAAATCCAAAGGAGGAAAAAAATGGACAAGAACAAGACAACACCAATGTCGTCAGATTCGGAAAAGACGGCGGAAATACCAAAGACTAAATCAGCGCTCTTAGATAAATACAAAGATATTGATTCTGAAAAGGATAAAGCTTACGAGCGTTTGAAAAATAAAGAATCAACAAAATTACCTAATCCCACTGGATGGAGAATGATAGTCCTTCCATTTAAAATGAAGGAAAAAACAAAAGGTGGATTATTTTTAGGACAAGAAACTTTAGAGAGACAACAAGTAGCATCAACATGTGGACTCGTGTTAGCACAAGGACCACACTGTTATGACAAAGACAAGTTTCCTGAAGGTCCGTGGTGCAAGGTCGGTGACTGGGTTATCTTTGCACGTTATGCCGGATCTAGGATTAATATCGATGGTGGTGAGGTGAGAATTCTCAATGACGATGAAGTGCTCGCTACAATCGAAAACCCAGAAGATATACTTCATCAGTATTAACATAGGAGGATACTATGCCAGAAGCAGAAAAAATGGTTGACATTGATACATCAGGTCCAGGTGCCGAGGTAGAAATACCAGAAGAAAAAACACAAGAAACTGAAATAGAGGTAGCTAATGACAATCAAGATAAAAACATTGAGTCCAATAAAGACGATAATAAGTCCGATGACTCATCTAAGGAATCTAGCGAGCAGGATACTGTTCAAGCTAGTGAATCAGAAAACAAGGATCAAGAAACAAAAGAAAACAAGAACAAAGAATTAGAAGATTACTCTGATGGAGTTAAGAGAAGAATCGCTAAGCTAACTAGAAAAATGCGTGAAGCAGAACGTAGAGAAGCGGCTGCTTTAGAATACGCAAAAAAAGTTCAAGCTCAGCAAGAAACTCTTCAAACAAGGTATTCTAAATTAGATACAGGTTTTATTTCCGAAATGGAAAATAGAATTAAATCTAGCTTAGAAGCTGCAGCTTCTAAATTAGCCAAAGCAAGAGAAGATGGTGATTTAAAAGCTGAGATTGCTGCATCAACTGAGATATCAAAGCTTGGTTATGAAGAAGCAAAACTTGCAGAGTTAAAATCAAGACCTGAAAAGAGTAAAGAAGTTGAGGTTAAACAACCACAAATTCAAGCTCAAACTCAGGAACAACCGATCAATCCAGATCCTAAAGCTCAAGATTGGGCCCAAAAGAATACATGGTTTGGTCAAGACGAGGCAATGACTTATACCGCATTTAGCTTACATAAAAAGCTAGTTGAGGATGAAGGTTATGACCCTCAATCAGACGAGTATTATTCTGAAATAGATAAAAGAATAAGACTTGAATTTCCGCAGAAATTTGGTACAGTGTCACAAAAAACGACTAGTAAACCTACTCAAGTTGTCGCTTCGGCTTCTAGAAGTAGTAAATCCGGTCGCAAATCTGTGAGACTCACGCCGTCTCAAGTAGCAATTGCTAATAAATTAGGTGTGCCACTTGAAGAATATGCGAAACAATTAAATAAAATCACGAAGGAGTAAATGCATATGAGTAATGAAAACGAAAAAAGAGCTTCTCGTGCGAGTCAAACTAGAGAAAAAACTTCTCATAAAAAAGTTTGGACTCCACCGTCATCTTTAGATGCACCCCCTGCCCCAAATGGGTATCGACATAGATGGGTGAGAATAGAATCTATGGGTTTCCAGGATACTAAAAATATCGCTGGAAGATTAAGATCAGGATACGAATTAGTTCGTGCCGATGAATACCCAGATTCGGATTACCCAGTCATTGACGATGGCAAATACAAGGGAGTGATCGGAGTTGGTGGCCTTGTGCTGACAAGGATACCAGAGGAGATCGCAAAATCTAGATCTGATTACTATGCTAAGCAAGGTATGGATCAAGACGAAGCAGTAAACAACGATCTTATGAAGGAACAGCACCCAAGTATGCCGATCAATGTTGATCGACAGACTCGTGTAACTTTTGGTGGTACGAAGAAAAGTTAATTTATTAACAATTCAGGACCAACAAAATAACTTAAACTTTATAGGAGAAAAACTATGGCAAATAAAGACGCAGCATTTGGTTTAAAACCAATTGCAAAAGTTGGTCAGAATCCTAATAACGGTGGTTTAAGTGAATATAGCATTGCTGCTAACGACAGTTCAGCTATCTATTTCCAAGACTTAGTCAAAGTGACTGCGGCTGGAACAATAGATGTTGCTGCAACGAATGTTGGTAACTTAGCTGGTTCATTAAACGGCGTTTTTTACACTGACCCAACTAGTAAAAAGCCTACGTGGGCAAATCACTATGCAGGTAGTATTAATACTGCTGGTATAGTTGCTTTCGTAAGCGACGACCCTTACCAAAGGTTCGAAATCCAATGTGATTCAACAGCTAACCAAGCAGATGTTTTCTTAAATGCAGACATTTCTTACAAAGCTGGTAACAGTGCAAACTTTGTATCTAAGACAGAACTTTTAAAGTCTTCTTTAGACACAGACTCTGCTCAGTTAAGAATCGTTGGAATCAGTAAAGACCCAGATAACAGTGACACTGCAAGTGCAAATGTTAACTTGGTCGTAACAATCAATGAGCACTACTTGTTAGGTGCTACAGGCGTATAATAGGAGGATAATATTATGGCTATATCACGATCACAACTAGTTAAAGAACTAGAGCCAGGATTGAATGCCTTATTCGGCCTGGAGTATAAACAATACGAAAACCAACACGAGCAAATCTATACGAAGGAAACTTCGGACAGAGCTTTTGAAGAAGAAGTGATGTTATCAGGTTTTGCTTCAGCACAAGTTAAACCTGAAGGTTCTGGTGTGACTTATGATTCTGCACAAGAAACATACACAGCTAGATACACTCACGAAACTATTGCTTTAGCATTCTCAATCACTGAAGAAGCGATTGAAGATAACTTGTATGACAGACTATCGTCTAGATATACAAAAGCATTAGCTCGTTCAATGGCGCAAACAAAACAAGTAAAAGCAGTTAATCCTTTAATTCAAGGATTACCTACAACTGACAACTACGATTCAGGTGACGGTGTTTCTTTATTCAACACTTCTCACCCAACAATCGCTGGTACAGTGGCTAATACTTTATTAACTCAAGCAGACTTAAACGAAACTTCTCTTGAACAATGTTTAATCGACATTGCTGCAATGACAGACGAGAGAGGTCTTAAGATCGCTGCAAAAGGAGTAAAAATGATTATTCCTAGTGAACTACAATTCACTGCAGAGAGATTAATGAAATCTGCTCAAAGAGTTGGTACAGCTGACAATGATGTCAATGCAATCAGATCTATGGGAATGATTCCACAAGGTTATGTGGTTAACAATTTCTTAACTGATACTGATGCGTTCTACATTATCACTGATGTGCCTAATGGTATGAAGTATTTCGAAAGATCACCAATCAATACAAAAATGGAAGGTGACTTCGAAACAGGAAACATGAAGTACAAAGCTAGAGAAAGATACTCTTTTGGTGTATCTGACTTTAGAGGTATCTTCGGTGTTGAAGGTGCTTAATATCTAACTGATATTATTCATTTTTATTTTAAAAGGGGGGTTTCGGCCCCCCTTTTTTTATGGTATAAAGAAAGAACTCATGAAAAAATTTCTCATACAGATCAAGTCCAGAGGATACTTTACAAAGTTTGAAGTAACTTGTGCTGACAGCGAACAAGCATTGAATGATGCTATAGTTGACAGATTAGGACAAAATGATATAGTGTGGGAGACGTCAGGATTTTACGATAAACGTAAAACCTGGGTGACCTATGAGGAGGTTAATGATGCAAACACACGTTCAATCCCTTTACAAACAGAAGAGGGGACTAGAACTACAGTGGGAGCAGCACTATAACGAAGAGGGCAGATATACTCTCGATATGGTTAGGATTGATAACAAAATTAAAGATGTTATTAATCATATTAAGATGGCAGAAGCTAAAGAAGCTAGTCGACTTAATAAAATAAATGATGCTGCACCACAAGTTTCAGTAGCTACTTAAACAAAACGCTACTACATTGCTGGAAATTCACTCTCCACTACAAACTCGCTTGCACTCTACTAAAATCTGATATATAAAATCCTTACTATACAATAAAATTCTGCATAGACGAGTATAGTCGACGGCCTAGAGACTATGTGGAAATAACTAGGAGGATAATAATATGGCAACAACAACATTCCAAGGTAAGGTTAGATCTTACGGAGGACAAGATAAATCATCTGGAGCAACTCCAGGTGTAGTACTTCTTTCAGAAGTAATTTCATTTAACGCAGCAGCTACAGCTGGTTCTTTAACACCAGTTAGAATAGGTACAAGTGCTACAGCTGGTAATCAATTTGTATTACCAAAAGGTGCTATACCTGTTTCATTTACAGTAGTAGTTCCATCAACAGGTGCAGGTTCAACTGTTGATATTGGAACAACAGCTGACGTAGATGGTTTCTTTAATGAAGTAGCTTCAGTAACTAAAGGTTCTATTAAAGGAGCAGATGGTGCTTTAGTAGTAGCAGGTGGTATACCAGCTAATGCTACAGTAGCGGCTTCAGTAGGTGGTACTGCAGGAACTGGAACTGTTACAGGTGTGTTTACATATACAGTAGTAGACAATGCTGTAGCCGGTGAAGCGCAAATAAATTAAATAATTAATGGAGCTCCTTCGGGAGCTCCTAAAATTTAGGAGATATTAAAAAATGAAATCAGATGTTAAAGCGGTAAGAGTAACTGGAACAGGATCTGTATTTGCAGGAAGAACTAGATTAAGAGGTATCATTGTTGAAAATACAAATGCTACAACTGCTCAATCTATTACTTTACAAGATACAGACGGAACTCAATTTATAACAAGTTGCCCTGCAGGTGATATCTTTGCATTTAATATTCCAGAAGATGGAATTTTATTTAAAGGTTTTATGACTGTAAACGCAATTGGTGCGGACGTAGCTGCTACTATATTGTTAGATAAATAGGAGGTTAGATGGCTAACACTACTTCCGGTACATATACTTTTGATAAGAATTTTTCTATAGATGAAATTATAGAAGAAGCTTATGAAAGAATAGGATTATATCCTAATGCAGGTTTTGATATGAAATCTGCTAGAAGATCTTTAAACATTCTTTTTCAAGAGTGGGCTAATAGAGGTTTAAATTATTGGGAAGTAGCAAGTAACAATATTACATTAGTTGATGGACAAAATGTTTATACAATGTATCGTTCTACAGCAGATGGAACTTCAGATGCTACTGCAGTTTATGGTGTAGATGATGTATTAGAAGCATCTTACAGAAATAATTCAACTCCATCTAATCCAATTGATACTCCATTAACTAAAATTGACAGATCTGCTTATCAAGCTTTTTCAAATAAATTAGCAACAGGACAACCAACACAATATTTTGTTCAAAGATTTATAGATAGAGTTACTATTACTTTATATACAACACCTGGGTCTTCTCAAGCAGGTAATTTATTAAATTACTATTATGTAAAAAGAATTCAAGATGTTGGTATTTATACAAATGCAACAGATGTTCCATATAGATTTGTTCCTTGTATGTGCGCTGGCCTTGCTTACTATTTAGCGATTAAAAAAGCTCCACAAAGAACTCAAGAATTAAAATTATTATACGAAGATGAATTACAAAGAGCTCTAGCAAATGATGGATCTCCTAGTAGTACGTTTATTAGTCCAAAAACTTATTACCCAAATATTTAATATGGCTACACTATCTAGAGGAAAATACGCACAAGCAATATCAGACCAAAGTGGTCAAGCATTTCCTTATAATGAAATGGTTACTCAATGGGATGGTTTATTTGTTCACTATTCAGAAGTAGATCCTAAACATCCACAGTTAGAACCAAAACCTGTGCAAGCAGATGGACAAGGTTTACCAAAAGCTAGACCTCAAAGAGTAGAACCACCTGTATTAATTTTATTAAATCCAAATCCTTTTCAAACAATTAAATATTCTGGAAATACTTATGTAAATGTTTATTCACCAAATCATGGTAGATCATCCGGAGATGTAGTTAGATTTAGAGGACCAACAAGTCCAACTGGATTTTATAATGTTCCAACTTTTGATGGAGTATCAGATATATCAAATGCATCTGGTTTTACAATTACGGTTGGCAAAATAGATTCTAGTGGTAATGTATCAGGAACAAGTAATTATTTTTATTTTCAAAGCTCTGATACAGCTTCAAATGGAAATATAAATGGAGGGAGAAGTGGTTGCTCGGCTGGTCCGGTTAACCTACAAGCATAATGACATACGCAGAATTAGTAACAAAGATTAGAGATTATTGTGAGGTAGATTCAAATGTATTTACTTCAACTATCGTTAATGGTTTTATTTCAGATGCTGAATTTAAAATTCTAAGAGAAATAGATTCAGATAATAATAGACAATATGCACAGGCAGATATTGTTGCAGGTCAAAGATATGTAAATACACCATTAATTAATGATGAAACATTAATCATTAGATCTTGCCAAATCACTAACTCTACTGGTGGTGCAAATAACTCAAGTAGGCAGTTTTTAGAGTATAGAGACACCAGTTTTATATCAGAATATAATCCAACAGGAGTACAAGGAGTACCTAAATACTACAGCTATTGGGATGAAAATACTATTGTGATAGCACCAACACCAGATCAAAATTATAACATGCAGATAAATTATATCTTGAAACCAGCTGGATTATCGGCTAGTAATACACAAACGTACTTAAGTAAGGAATTTCCCAACGGACTTTTGTATGCATGCTTAATCGAAGCTTATGGATTTTTAAAAGGTCCGGCGGACATGATTCAGCATTATGAGAAAAGATATGCAGAAGCTGCAAAAGGATTCTCAATTGAACAAATGGGAAGACGAAGAAGAGATGAATATCAAGATGGTTCACCTCGACTTCGACAAACATAATAAGGAGTAATACAAATGGCTATAACACAAGCAGTTGCAAATAGTTTTAAAAAAGAGTTGCTAGAAGGTGAACACAAATTTCAAGTTGGTGCTTCTGGTGATACTTTTAAACTTGCTTTGTATACCTCCGCTGCAACATTAAATTCATCAACTACAGTTTATCCAGGAGATAGTACAGGAAATCAAGTTCCTGATTCTGGTCAATATACTCAAGGTGGTGGAACATTAGTAAAACCAAATCCAAGTACTTCAGTTGCATCAGGTGTTGCAATTGTAACATTCTCTGATTTGTCTTTTACTGGTGTAACATTGACAGCTAGAGGAGCTCTAATCTATAATACTTCATCGTCTAACAAGGCAGTTGCAGTATTAAATTTTGGATCAGACAAAACAGCAACTTCAGGAACTTTTACAATTCAGTTCCCAGCTTTCACAACTTCAGCAGCAATTCTTAGAATTGGTAACGCATAGGAGGTAACTTCCTATGGCCAATACTTGGGGCTCGCTTAAGTGGGGTGAGGGTAACTTTGGAGAACAAAGTAACGTAACTGTACCTGTTACAGGTATAGGAGGGAATCCTGTTGCCTGGAATTCAGGTGCATTTGGCTCAGCAAGTTTTGGTGGTACTTCTAATTCAATTCCATTAAGTTTATCAGAAGAAAGTGTAACAGTAGAAGTTAATCAAGGTTGGGGAAGATTAGCTTTTGGTGAAGAGAATTGGGGAGAAACAGGTAATGCTGTTCCAATTTCTGGAAATGCTTTATCAACATCCATTACACATCCAGATGACGCTTGGGGTGAATTAGGTTGGTCAGCGTACAACACACGCTGGGGCGGTGAATCAAGCGTTAACATTGCAATCAATCAAGAGATAAATGTTTCAGGTCAACAACTAAATATTTCTCAAGCTTCTCTTGCTGTAGACATAGCAGTAGAGGTATTTCCATCTGGTTTAGGATTAACTACAAATTTAGGATCACTTGATCCAGCTCCTGATGCAGAAGTAACTGGTCAACAATTAAATACATCTATTGGAGATGTTTTAGCTTATAACCGACAAGGTTGGGGAAGATATTATTGGGGTGAAGAAGAATGGGGTGCCTCTGGATTATGGGATTTCGTACAATTAACAAATACAAATTTAGGTTTAGGTGTAACTTCAGGTATTCAAGAAACTTGGGGTCAAGATGAATGGGGAGCTTCTACTACAGAATGGGGTGGAAACTCAGTTACAGATGTAGATATTAAAACATATGCAGCTGTATCAGGAATAGAATTATCATTAGCCGAAGGTGTAGTAGATCCTAGTCCAGATGCTACAGTTACAGGTATCGGAATGACTGTAGGACTAGGTTTAGGAACAGTTACTGCAAATGCAAATACAGGAGTTTTAACAGGTCAACAGTTAAATATAGCTCAAGGAACAGCAGAATTAGAAGCAGTAACTTTTGCAAATGTTACTGGACAACAGTTAAATTCTAGTGTAGGAACAGCTGTAGCAGGTGCTTCGGCAGAAATATTCCCTACAGGAATAGGCTTGACACTTTCTGTTAATAGCATTAATGTACAATCTTGGCAGATTGTAAATACCGGATCTAGTGTTACTTGGAATATTATTGACACAGCCGCTTAAATTTTATAAAAACAAAACAAGAGGATAAAAATTATGGCATCAAGTTACTCACAAGACCTAAAACTAGAATTAATGGTCACTGGTGAAAAAGCCGGTTTATGGGGCGACATCACTAATACAAATTTAAATATTTTACAACAAGCAATTGCTGGTTACACAACTCTTTCAGTAAACTCTACAACAACTGGTACTTTAACTTTTTCTAATGGTGTTCAATCAAATGGAAAAAATATGGTTATTGACATTACTGGAACTCCATCAGGAGCTTGCACTGTTACAATGCCAGACAGTGTTGAAAAATATTATGTAATTAAAAATAGCACAGGTGGAACTGAAACAGTAACTGTAAAAACTTCTTCAGGAACTGGAGTATCTTTTGCAACTAATGAAAAAACAACTAAGATTGTTTATTCAGATGGAACTAATATTGTTAACTCTAATATTGGTGCATTAGTAAATGACTATTCACCACAATTAGCAGCAGCATTAGACACTAATGGTCAAGCCATTCAATTTGATACTGCTACTGGTATTCAAGACGATTCAGGAAATGAGCAAATTACTTTTTCTAAGACTGCATCAGCAGTTAATGAATTTACTGTAGCTAACGCTGCAACAGGTAATGCTCCAAACTTATCAGCAACAGGTACAGACACTAATGTTGATTTAAATTTAACACCAAAAGGAATTGGAAGAGTAACATTAAATGGTAATGGTAAGATTCAAGGAGTTGCAGAAAAAGTAACTGTAACAGGTTCTTTTGATTCAGACATTAACGTAGATACAAATACACAAGGTGTAATTTTATACACTGCAGCAGCTACTGCAAACTTTACTATTAATCTAAGAGGAGATGGTTCTAATTCATTAGACGCTTCTATGGATAATGGTGAATCAGTTACAGTTGCGGTTGTTACAAAACAAAATGCAACAGCGTACTATAATACAACAGTTCAAGTAGATGGTTCAACGGTAACTCCAGTATGGCAAGGCGGAAGCGCACCAACTGGTGGTAATGTAACATCAAACGACGTTTACACATTCACAGCTATTAAAACAGCTTCTTCTACTTTCACAGTGTTAGCAGCGCAAACGCAGTTTGCATAATAGGAGGATATTAGAAAGATGCCGATCATAGGTTCATTCGGAGCAGGATCAGGAAGAGGTTTTGGTCAAACAGGATTTTTAGGCCCAGCTCCCATTGGTTTATATGCAGGTGGTGATAATCCTTCTCAAATAAACGTAATTAATAGAATTGAGTTATCGACAGCAGGTAATGCTACAGACTTTGGAGATTTGACTCAACCAGTTACATCTCTTAGCTCTGGACAAGTAGGAAACACTACAAGAGCCATTGTTCAAGCTGCAGGAGAACTTACTTCTCCAGCTGCACCTTATAACAATACAATTGAATATAACACATATGCTACAGCAGGTAATTCTACTGATTTTGGTGATTTAACTGTTGCAAGAAACAACACCTCAGGTGTTTCAAGTTCTACAAGAGGAGTTTTTGCAGGCGGAGGTGTACCAGGCCCAGCAAATGAAACTAATGTAATAGATTACATTACAATAGCTAGTACTGGAAATGCAATAGATTTTGGGGATACTTTAGATGCGAGAAATTTAAGAACAGGTGTTTCAAATTCAACAAGAGGAGTTTTTGGAGGGGCGTTCCAGTCTCCTGGATCTTTTTACAATAATATTGAATACATAACCATCGCATCAGCAGGTAACTCTATTGATTTTGGTGATACTCTTGCAACAGTTAGAGGTATGGGAGGTGGAGGAAGTTCTACAAGAGGTATTTTTGGTGGAGGTCAATTAGGTGGTTCTCCTTATCCATCTCAGAATGTTATTCAATATATAACCATTGCATCAACAGGTAACACTACTGATTTTGGAGATTTAACTTCTTTGAGAAGTTTTTTAGCAGGTATGTCAACTAAAACGACTGTTGTATTTGCTGGAGGTTCTACTCCTGGTGGAGTAGTAAATACAATGGATTTTGTAACTACAGCGACAACAGGTAACGCTACTGATTTTGGCGATTTAACAGCCAGTGCTCGTGCTGGCCAAGCAACAAGTAGTCAACACGGTGGCTTGCAATAATTATTAAAATTTGATATAAATTTTTTGTGAATAGAAAGAAAAATAAATCTAAAGATTTAACCATAACTGAGATATCAAAGTTACCTAGTTTAACAAAACAATATCAAGGTATGTTAAAAAATATTAATTCATCATTACCTGCAATTAAAAAAACTTCATCTAACTTTTATAAATCTCATTCTCAATTTATGGGAGTGATGTTAGATGTTACTGCAATTACACCCGTAAGATCATTAAAACATACTTTAGCTGAAATAGAGCGAACTAGATTAGCACTAGAAGAAGCTCATCTTAGAATGGCAGAGAATGACATAATGATTAGAAAAAGAGAAAAACAATTAGAAAACCCTGACCTTGATTCATTAGAAAGAGAACATATAGAACATAAACTTTTAAAACTAAAGGTCAATGGTGCTAACGCTATGAATGGTGTTCAGGGTGCAATTAGAAAAATGTCTTTTTTTACTACTCAATATAAATCTATTTTAAAAAAATTAGGTAAAGAAGACATTACTGAAGAAGAATATGAAAAAGAAGAAATCAAATATCATATTATGACTTGTATGAAACAAGCACTCAATTCTGCAAGAGCAAGAGGGGGACAGATAGATGAGGGTAATTTAATTTACTTATTTGATATGGGTATTAACTCCGCTGTTGCCCAAAAAGAGGTATATGAATATCTTAAAAAAGAAAATGATATGATTGTTAATGGAGAAAATCCTACCCACGAAATGACTATGCAATGGTTAGAGCATTGTGTAGAAATCTTTAAAAATGACTCTAAAAAATTTGCAGATAGACGTGGATTCCAGTTAATGGATCAAAAATCATTGGCTACAGTAAATAAAGATAAGAAAAAACAAGACTAACTGTATTGAAATAATTTTGGTATTTACAAGGGTTATGTTATAATATATAATTATAAATTCTAAGGAGATCTATGGCATATAAAGCAGTAAAATATAAATTAAATAGTAATGGTACTATCCCTTCCTTTTTATATAAAGGAAATGATGGATCTAATGGTAACTGGCCTAATAAAATTGCAGGAGTTCCTGGCCCACAAGATATGTGGTTAGTTGGTATAGCTGACAATGGTGCAACAATTCCAGCAGGTCAAGCTGAAGAAATTGCATCACAAGCAGATTTAGTAACTTACCTAAACACTTACACAACTGATTGGAAACAACCTGATCCAAATAATCCTGATTTAATAAATTCAAAAGTTCCATTTGATCAAAGTGCACACGCTACAGCTTTTTGGACAAAGTTAGACGCATTAAACGTATAAGAATTTAGAAAAATCAATTAAATCGGCCGTTGCTAAAAATAACTCATACGGTGGATTATAATAGTTGACTAAAATATAACATTTGTTATAACAACCTTCTAAATGATTAAGAAAGAACTATTACAGTTATTTGCAACACCTTTATTAATTACAAAATACGAAGGTGATATTAGTAAAGAATTAAAGTTTATTGAAAAACTTAAATACCATTCTAATGGTAGTAATGGTAATTTTAGATCAACTGATTCTTATTTATTTAAAAAGAAACCATTAAAAAAAATAAAAGATTTTTGTAAAGCGTCTGTAGATATTTTTGTAAAAGAAGTTTTGCAATCAACAGATAATTTAATAATTACACAATCGTGGGCTAATAAAAATCCAAAAGGATCAATTCATCACGAACATTTACATCCAAACTCTATTATATCAGGAGTTATTTATTTTAGACTTGATAAACACTTACCTCCTATTAAATTTTCGAAAACACATATGAGTATGTTAAAATTAAATTATGACAAATATAACTTATTAAACAGTGAGACATTTTATTTACCTGCAGTTGCGGGTGAATTAATATTATTTCCGTCTTATTTAAAACACTCTGTTCCTATTAATACAGCTGATGATGTAAGAGTTAGTATGTCATTTAATACATTTTCAGATAAAATAGGTTTAGAAAAAGAATTATGCGAACTTAATTTTAAAAAAATTTATGAAAATTAATAATTATATATACACAACTAATGCAGTGCCTAAAAAAATTTGTAAAGAATTAATTAAACAAATAAATAAAAAAGAATGGCAAAAGCATAAATGGTATAATAGTCAAAATAATACTTATCATTCTGAAGAAAAAAAAGAATTAGATGTTCAAGCTACCTCTCAAGAGATGCAAAATGTAATAACACCTTTTTTGGTAAAAGCTTATCACGAATATAATGAAAAATTTAGTAATCCAAATTTTACTAAATTAGCTAATTTAGCTACTAAATTTTCACCCATACGATTTAATAGATATAAAAAAGGTATGATGATGCGAATGCACTATGACCACATACATTCTTTATTTGATGGTATACATAAAGGAATTCCAGTGTTATCTTTTATTGGAATCTTAAATGAAGATTATACAGGTGGTGAATTAATTATAAATAATCAAAAAATAAACTCTAAAACAGGCGACATTATTATATTTCCAAGTTGTTTTTTATATCCTCACGAAATAAAAGAAGTTAAAAAAGGTACCCGTTATTCATTTGTAAGTTGGGGATTTTAATAAACAAACTATAGCATCACAAGTTAAAAAATGTGATAGACAAGAAATATGAGTAAAACCAAAAAATCTAAGTATAAAAAGATATTTTTTTTATTAGGATTACCAAGATCGGGTAATACGTTATTTGGTTCACTTATGAATCAAAATCCAGACATCGCAGTAACTGCTAATTCTATTACATTAGAAATAATGAAAAATGTATTTTTACTTAAACAAGGATATATCTTTTATAATTATCCCGATCATAAATCGATAGATAATGTGCTATCTTCTGTATATCAAAATTATTATAAAGATTGGAATTATAAATATATTATAGACAGAGGGCCTGTTATGACACCTGCTAATTTAATGTTGCTTCAAAAACATTTAGGCCAACCTATTAAATGCATTGTAATTTGGAGAGATTTAATGGATGTGTTAGCATCATACATTAAATGGTTTGAAAACGAACCCTCCGCCTTTCCTAATAAATATGGCAAAAAAAACATAGAAGAAAAACTTTGGATGTTAATGGATAAAGATGGAGCTATTGTTAAAGATTTAATTGCCATACAAAATGCATTAAAACCTGAACATAAACATATGTGTCATTTTCTAAAGTATGATGAACTAGTGACAGATACAAAAAATCAAATAAATAAAATATATGACTTTTTAGAAATACCTAGGTTTAAACATACTTTGCAAAACCTAAAGCAATTTAAAGTAAATGGTATGAGTTATGATGATACCATCGTTGGAAATAATATGCATACTATTAAAACAAAAATTATAAAAGAAAAGAACCCATATAAAAAATTAATACCAAAAAGTATTATACGTGCATATGGTCATATCACATTATGAATATATTAATATTTGGATTACCTGGATCAGGAAAAAGTACATTTGCTAAGAAATTAATAGGTGACAAAAAAATTTCTTATTTCAATGCAGATGAAGTTAGAAAAATGTTTAATGATTGGGATTTTACTGAAGCAGGTAGAATTAGACAAGCACAAAGAATGATAGGATTAACTGCGTATGCACAAGGACATTGTGTAGTAGATTTTGTTTGTCCTTACGATGTTTGGCGAGATGATTATGATATTAAGATTTGGATGAATACAATTAAAGAAGGAAGATTTGAAGATACAAATAAGATGTTTGAAAAACCAACTAAAGTTGATTACGAAATTAAAGACTATAATTACGAAGGTGTCATAAATGAAATCAAGAATAGATTACAATAAACCAACTGCGATGATGTTAGGAAGATGGCAACCTTGGCACAAAGGTCATCAAGAACTATTTAAAAAAACATTAGAGAAAACAGGTCAAGTCATTATTATGATTAGAAGTATGCCTAACTCAAAAGATAATCCATTTGATGTTGAACAAGTTGAAAAGAACATAACTGAAGCATTAGCTAGTTATCACGGTATGTATGAAATAATGGTTGTACCTAACATAACTAACATTTGTTATGGTAGAGGAGTTGGCTATAAAATAGAAGAAATAGAACTTCCAAAAGAAATACAGGAAATATCAGCAACTAAAATAAGAAAAACATTGTTTGATATCTAAGCTAGAATGGACTATATTTTTGGCAAAAAATTAGATATAAAGGGTATCTATGTTACAAAAGATACAATTCAAGCCAGGATTTAATAAACAAGCCACAGCAACAGGGGCCGAAGGTCAATGGGTAGATGGCGATAATGTTAGGTTTAGATACGGTCAGCCAGAGAAAATAGGAGGTTGGGAACAACTCGTAGATAGTACTCTTGCTGGTCCTGTTAGAGCTCAACATACTTGGACAGATTTACAGGGAAGAAAATATGCAGCTTTAGGAACAGCTAAAGTTTTAGTTATTTATTACGAAGGTGGATTTTATGACGTTACACCTATCAATGCAGATCAAACAGGATGTACTTTTGATTCAACAACAGGTTCAGCGACAGTTACAGTTAACTTAACTTCTCACGGATTATCGGCAGGAGATTATTTTAAATTTAAAACAGTTACCTTACCAGGTGGAGGAGTAACTGGATATACTACAGCAGATTTTACAACAAATGTATTTGAAGTTATATCTACACCAACTGGAAGTACCTTTACAATTACTATGCCATCAAATGAAAGTGGCACAGGTATGTCTGCTCAAGGTTCAGCAACTTTAAATTCATACATTACAATAGGTCCAGTATTTCAAACACCAGCATATGGTTGGGGTACAGATGTTTGGGCGGCAACAGGACAAGGTTGGGGCGAGGCCTCTTCTACAACAAACGTAACACTAGACCCTGGTTCATGGTCCTTAGATAACTATGGCCAGCTACTTGTTGCAACGGTTAGAAATGGTGCAACATATACTTGGAACCCAGCTGCAGTTAGTGCTTTAGAAACAAGAGCAGCTGTTGTATCAGGTGCACCTACAACTTCATTAATGAGTCTAGTATCAGATAGAGATAGACATTTATTTTTAATGGGAACAGAGACAACTATAGGAACACCTTCTACTCAAAATAAAATGTTTGTTAGATTTTCTAATCAAGAAGATATTAATACTTGGGCGCCAACAGCAACGAATACAGCTGGTACATTCTTACTCGACCAAGGAAATGAAATCATTACAGCCGTTCAAGGTAAGGATTATGTCCTAGTACTCACGGATCAAGCAGCCTATGCAATTCAATTCGTAGGACCTCCTTTTACTTTCTCATTAAGACAAGTAGGAAGTAACTGTGGATGTTTAGGTCAACACGCAGCTGTCTTTGCACAAGGTGCTGTCTTCTGGATGGGATTTGGTGGAGGTTTCTTTATGTATGATGGTACGGTTAAACAATTACCATCTTTAGTAGAAGATTATGTATTTTCAACTCAAGGAAACAATTTAGGGATTAATTATGATGCTAACCAAATTGTATATGGATATCATAACTCACTTTATAATGAAGTAGGTTGGTTCTATGCACAATCGGGATCACAACAAATTAATGCAAGTGTTGTGTTTAACTTTTTAGAAAATACCTGGACAACAGGTACTTTATCTAGAACAGCTTATTCAGATAACCATACTTATGGTTATCCTTCTGCCTCTCAATTTAATAAGACAGGAACACCTTCTTTTCCAATTATCAATGGAGCTACAAATACTTTTGGTTCTTCTAAATATTGGGAACACGAAACAGGAGTTAACGAGGTAGATGCAAATGGAAATGCTTCAGCAATAACTTCTTACATTCAATCTGGAGATTATGATTTAGATGCTAATCAAGGTTTACCGGGTGATGGTGAGAATATTATGAGAGTATCTAGATTTATACCAGACTTTAAGAACTTATCTGGTAATGCAAAGATTACTATGTTCTTTAGAAACTACCCTGGTGATGCAGAGCAATCTGATCCAAATGGTCCACTAATAACAGGTCCATTTACTTGCAACACCACTACTACGTATGTTAGTACTAGGGTCAGAGGAAGACAAGTTAGTTTAAAAATAGAAAATGATGCAGTAAATCAATCTTGGAGATATGGGACTCTTCGACTTGACATTCATGCAGGAGGAAGAAGATAATGGCAAAGATTACTGCTGTCATACCAGAACCTACTCCTGAATATACTCAATCAAACCAAAGACAATTAAGAGAAGGTTTAGATACATTAAAGAATGAATTAAACTTTGGTTATCAAGAAGATTTAAAACAAGAACTACAAAGATTCACGTGGTT
>Ga0208898_1000767_pt1 | contig 23395 bp, 20 predicted proteins | sample VirMetDEL_Mar_4_FD_184513 | JGI IMG/M metagenome (GOLD analysis project Ga0208898, IMG submission 184513) | Aqueous microbial communities from the Delaware River and Bay under freshwater to marine salinity gradient to study organic matter... | ecosystem: Environmental > Aquatic > Marine >...
AAGCATTGCGAGCATCAGCAGACTTTGGTTTGGGCTAATGTTCGCTGGCAGGATGATGACCCAGAAACTGCTCAATACTTATGCGAAGAATGCGGAACGTTGTGGTCTGATGCCGATAGAAGATGGTCGGTCAGGAACGGTCAGTGGGTAGCTAAAGAAGAATTTAAAGGTATTGCTGGATTTAAAATATCAGGTCTTTATTCGCCTTGGACGCCTTTATCAGATGGTGTGCGTGAATTTCTAGCAGTCAGAAAGAATCCAGAACAGCTTAAAGTTTGGACAAACACCTATCTTGGAGAAACTTTTGAGGATGCAGGCGAAACCATAGACGACTATGAGCTTTCGACTAGAAGGGAGCAATTTGATGAAGTCCCAGGGGAAGTTATATTCGTTACGGCAGGCGTGGATACCCAAGACGACAGATTAGAAGTCTCTTTCATCGGATGGGGCAGAGATGATGAATCTTATGTCTTAGCTCACGATACGCTTTATGGTGACCCATCAACACCGCAGCTCTGGTCGCTGCTAGACGCAAAGTTAGGACAGGTATTCAAGACAGAAGACGAAAGACAACTAGCTGTGAGAGCGGCTTGTGTTGACTCAGGCGGTCACTTTACCAACGCGGTCTATAATTACTGCAAGAAGAATTGGGGCAAACGATACTTCGCCATCAAAGGCGTCGGTGGTGAAGGCAAGCCGATAGCGGGTAGACCGTCAAAGAATAACTCAATGAAATGCCCGTTATTTCCGATTGGGGTTGATGCTACAAAAGACCTGTTATTTACGAGGATGCGAATCAAAGAAGAAGGGCCAGGTTATATCCATTTCTCTGATACTTTGACTGATGAATACTTCAGGCAATTAACAGCAGAAAAGATTGTTACCAAGTTCGTGAGAGGCTATAAAAAACGAGTATTCACTAAAATCAGGCCAAGGAACGAAGCCTTAGATTGCTATGTTTACGCAATGGCTGCGTATGCTATACTGAACGTGGATATAAATTCAATTTCAGATAAGATAAAATCAAAGCCTGAGACGGTAGAGAAACCTAAACAGGTATCCAATCAACGACCCTTCATACCAAGAATGAGTGGAGGGTTTGTCAACGCATGGCGGTGATATGTCAGACGAATCTAATTATTTCGACAACATTAAAGAGGGCGAGCCAGGAAGCATAGTAGTCGGTGACTTTATTCAATGGAAGCGAACCGACCTTGCTGAAGTTTACGACCCTTCACTGTATACAGCTCAGTATATCGCAAGAATTGCCGGTGGTGGTAATGAAATCAACATTACCGCGACAAATCAAACAACTTATTTCCTATTTCAAGAATCATCAGCAGTCACTGCAACTTACAATCCTGGCTACTATCATTGGCAGTTGGAGATTGTTAGAAATTCTGACAGCGAAAGAAAGGTTATTGAAAGAGGCCATGCAGACGTTGTTCCAGACCTTGATATCAATGCTAGTGACCCAAGAAGTCATGAAGAAATCATGTTGGATAAAATCCAGTCTTTGCTTCAGGGTAAGGCAGACGCTGACGTTTCATCTTACTCAATAGCTGGTCGAAGTCTGACCAAGATGACTTTTCAGGAATTGACACAGGCCGAGGATTATTTCGCGGCTAAAGTTAAAGCAGAAAAGACCAAGCTAGACGCTGAAAATCATCGACAAACCAGTTCAACGATAAAGGTTAGATTCTGATGGGAATTTTTGACATCTTTAAGAATACGCCGCCGACTAAAGAGCGGATAATCAAAAGACAATATGCTGCTGTCAATCAAGGGCGGCTTTTTGCTGATTTTACCGCCTCAGAACGGTCTGCTGACTCAGAATTACGACCCGCACTAAAGCAATTACGGAACAGAAGTCGCGATTTAGCGATTAATAACGAGTACGTTAAGCGTTATTTTGAGCTGCTAAAAGTCAATGTTGTCGGTGAAAAAGGGGTGTTTTTGCAGTCAAAAGCACTAGATTCGGTCGGTAATTTAGACCAATCAGGCAATGATTCAGTCGAATCAGCGTTCAAAATGTGGGGAAAGTTCGGAAATCCTACCGTAGATGGCAAAATGTCATGGATAGACTGCCAGAAACTTGCAGTTGAGCTTTTAGCCAAGGATGGTGAAGCATTTATTCTGATGCACCGAGGCGCAGAGTTCCATGATTCGTTCGCGATACAATTTATCGAGTCAGACCAGATAGACGAACAATTAAATAAGCGTTTAGATGGTGAAAGAGAGATTCGCATGGGTGTTGAGCTTAATAAGTTCAAGAAACCTATCGCTTATCACGTTTTAACGTACCATCCTGGCGATTACGACTACACAACTCAGAAGAAAAGCCCGAAACATGTCAGAGTCCCTGCTGAAAAGATGATTCATCTGTTCAAGCAATTAAGACCTGGCCAAACTCGGGGAGAGCCTTGGTTGGCACCAGCGATTCCTGCAATCAAACAGCTAGGGGCATTTAGAGAAGCTGCTGTAATTAACGCAAGAGTTGGTGCGTCGAAGATGGGATTCTTTACGACCCAAGGCGGTGACGGGTTCGTTGCTGATGACTACGACGGTGCTACGCCTATAATGTCGGCAGAACCAGGAACGTTCCACAGCTTGCCTCAAGGCGTTGGGTTTGAGAGCTTCAATCCTCAGTTTCCTAGCAACGATTTTGACGCATTCCACAAGTCAATCTTGAAAGGTATTGCCTCAGCACTTGGTGTGAGCTATACCAGCCTGTCAAATGACTTAGAAGCAACATCCTATTCAAGCATTCGTCAGGGAGCGTTAGAAGAAAGAGACATGTATAAAAACATGATTTCATTCTTTATTGAGCATTTTGTTCGCAGAATCTACGACCAATGGCTTGGCGCTGCTATGGAGATTGACTCTTTTGGCATTCCTTTAAGTCAATACAACAAGTTTTCACTTGCGGCAGAGTTCAGGGGTCGTGGTTGGAGCTGGGTTGACCCGCAAAAAGAGATGACAGCAGCTGTTACTGGTTTGCAGAATGGCATTTTGTCTCTTTCCCACGTTGCTAGCCAGTATGGTATGGATTCAGAAGAATTATTGTCTCAGATAGCCCGTGACAAGCAATTAGCACAACAATTTGGCGTTGAATACGCTATCGAGCCGTATGGCGCAACAAGACAAGAGGAGGAGCCTGAAGAAGTAGACGATGGCGAACGCGGATTGAATGAAGCGCTCGCTGAAAGCCTGAAAAGGTGTTTCGTTGAAGATTAATCAGGCTCTAGCGGTATTCTTAGAGAGGCTTCAAAGATTAGATAGTAAAACGAAGTCAGAGCTTGAGGAATTATCCGAAAAACTAGATATTGTCCGTGACTTTAAGCTAATTCCTGGCGATAAAGGTGATAAGGGAGAGCGTGGCGAGCAAGGAATTCAAGGATTAGAGGGCAGAAACGGCGAGCGTGGCCCTATTGGAGAAACCGGCCCAAGAGGCCCAAAAGGTGAGAAAGGGGACAAAGGAGACAAGGGCGACCAAGGTATTCAGGGCCAAAATGGAGCCATAGGGCTTAAAGGCCCGAAAGGAGACAAGGGAGACAAAGGCGAGCAAGGCCCAGCAGGAAAGAAAGGTGCTGACGGTAAAGCTGGACGTATTCCAAGGCATAAAATACAAAACGGCGCAATAGCATTTGAAATTCGCCCCAATGAGTACGGCGAGTTTGTTCGATTTAACATGACCAACCAGTATCTATCTGGTGGTGGCGGTGGTAAAACTTGGATTGATTACGCGACAGGATACGCAACAGAGCCTGTTTTCATAGAAACAATCGCGCAAGGTGATGTTTACAGCTACAATTACGGCTCGACAACGCTCTATAGAGTAATTGGGAATCCGTCTGATGCGTTTTATCAGAATTATTCAGGCGGTACGTTTAGTGGATTGGTTGCCGAAAAAGCAATCACAATTTAAGGAATAGAAAATGGCATTTGAACCATTAGACTGGGAAATAACGCGTTCTAGCGGGAATATCCGGTACGTTGGCGCAGACCACGACGGAACCGCTGGGACTAACGGAAGAACAACCCCGACTTACGCAACGGTAATTGAATTTCACCGAGCATTGCAAGACTTTGCAGATGATGCAAGTTCAAGCGGCGATGACCAGCTAGACATTACTGATGAAAACCCATCATCACGCTCTACGGATAACATCATCACGCTTTTAGGCAACTACAATATTGATGACGCTGCAAGCGAGCATTTGTATGACGGTTCTATTATTCAATCATCCGGTGATGTCATTTATGACGGAATTGTAAACTTTGGTAACGCGCCTGATATTCAGGTTATTCAAAACGGTTCAGTTATTTCTGATGATTGGTGGAACAATGACAACAACGCTGCAAGTCTAGGTCTTAACTCTGACGCGGCTGGCGGTATTTCTCACCGTTTCATGATTAAAGTACGAACAGGTGGAGCCGATACTGACGGTCGAAGGTTGCTAGGTCTGACCCGTGACTACGGTTTTACCTATGGCGAATTTGCAATTTCTGCTACGTCAAGAGGTAATAACGTATTCGCTTTGTCTAGGGCAACTGACTTAAACAACCAGACTGCTTCAGGAACTGTTGCGGGATGGGATTCGTCTGCCAATACTCAAGGTTATGTTGAACTTGATATTGATAACAACAGCGTAAATGAAGCCTATTATATTGAGTGGGACAAAGGCACAAGAACAGCCATCAATGATGTCTATGAGAAAGCTAAATACATTACTAGAAACGGGACTGTTGAGACTTTATTCGGCCTAAACGGTCTTTTGTTTCGTGGCGTAACTCACGAAATCAGCTTGTCAGCAAGAACGGGAACTTTCTCAGCGTTTGAAGCAGTAAGTTGGACAGGCGGCACAGGCCAGATGCTAGCCATCGACTCAGTTACTGCTGGCACCAAGATGTGGATTCAGCTTCTGACGGGCGCAGCCCCTACGAATTCTCAAGTTATTACAGGCGCTTCAACTGCAACAGGTACGGCTTCTGGTACAGCAACGCCTAGAGCGGTAGAAAGTACAGCAGCGCCAGGCTTGGGTGTTTCTACAGGTTCAGCGCTTATCGGTGCTTATGGTGTGGGTTCTCAAGACTTAGGCTCAAGTGATAAGGTCTTTGACTTAACCGCATCTGAAGTATCGCCACCAAACAACGTAACTTTCACAGTTAGTGGTTTAATCAGCACTGAAGACAGAGTTTTGGTTGGCCCTTGGGATGGTACTTCTACGGATGCAGAAGGCAATCCTGCAATCGACACTGACCAATTATCTTTGAATACAGCATTAACTGGAGCGACAGAAACTGCCGTGGTCGTGACTACAACGATTCCTTCAGATACCCCATCAGCAGGAGTTATTAGAATTCAGTTAGCAAGCGGAGCATATAGGCGAGTACCGTACACTTCATATACAGGTTCAACGTTTACTATTGCTTCAACAGACTTTAGCGGAGACAACGCTGCAAGCTCTAACAATGTTTGGATTGCATACATTGATGAGACAGCATCAGCAACATCTGCAAACTTCACTGCGGTTTATAACTCAAACCGAAACCTAGTGGTGAAAGTAAGAGATGGTGGAGCTAGTCCAATTAAAGAGTTCATCACATCAGCAGTGTTTGGTGCTACTGATGCCAGCGTGACAGCAATCAGAACAAGTGATGCCTAATGACTGTATCAGTCGCATGGGATGGTAATGGTAGACAGTTCACTGCTAATAATGGCAGTGATTCTGTCACCGTTGTCAAATATGCTGGGTCTGGTGGTTCTCCTAGCGCAGCGGCTGCTGACGGTTCTATAGAAGGAAGCACAGCTATAACTGTTCAGGTAAGCAAGCAAGGCGTTGCTTTGTTTGTTGCAGTTCCTTCTGCCTTAAACTTTTCTACAACTGAATCAGGTCAACTGATTTATGTTTGGGGTAACTTCCTTGCGGCTTCATTGCTAAACACCCAAGCAGCTAATGGCTTTGGTATTTGTTTAAGCTCAGGAACACCAACTGCAAGCAACTATTCTTTGTTTACATACTACGGGTCTGACAATTATGCAGGCGGCTGGGTAAGAATGATTCTTGACCCAACCAAAACAAGGTCTGGTGGAGCTGGTACGCTGAACACATCAAACATAACCCACATTGGGGTGTTCGCTGATGTTGGCGGTACTACAGCACGTTTTGATAATTTAATCTTAGACGCTTGCGATGTCGGTAATGGTTTGATTATTACAGGCACTTCAACGCTAGGTCTTTTTAATGAATTGCTGACTAATGAAGCAACGCAAAGATACGGAGTTGTCCGGTCTTTGAACGATTCCAATAGTGCTGTTGAGATTGCTGGAACTTTAACTCTTGGTGATACCAGCGCAACAGCATCTACAATTACCGATGAAGATTCTAAGATATTCGCAGCGGAACCTATTTATTATCAGGGCGCTGAGGTCAATGCGGTTCCTAATACTTTCGCAGCAATAAACGTAGTCGGCGGGTCAGGAACTAACAGCTTGTCTTTAGGACAGCCTGTAAGCACAACTGGTGGACGAAACGGGATATCTATAGTAGGCAATGATTCCTACACTTTTGGTATTGATTTTTCTGATGGCAACGTAGAGACAGGCAACTGGTATGGATGCTCATTTGAAAATCTAACAGGCTCATTAACATTTGACGCAGCTTCACATAATTTTAAAGGCAACAGTATTTCAGGATGCGCTGGGTTTACTTTTGTAACTGGGTCAGAAGCGGTAGATTGTGCGTTTGTAAATTCAGCCCAAATAACCTTATCAGGCACTGCTGCGCTGACAAGTTGCGTTATCACAGAAAGTTCAGCAGCATCTGCGGTCACAACTACTGAGCTAGAAAACCTTTCTAACTGCTCGTTTACGAAGGGCGCAACAGGTCATGCCGTAGAATTAACATCAATAGGCGATGGCAGTATGAATTGGGATTGCTCATTGTCTGGGTATGATACGGGTTCAACAGGCTCCCCTATTACGCCAACTTCAACCGGCGATGAGGCTATCTTTGTCAATGTCGGTTCAGGCACTTTGACCATAAACGTACAAGATGGGGCAAGCATCCCATCCATAAGGTCAGCAGGCGCTACGGTTAATGTAGTTGCAGGCCAAAGAACATTCACCATTACAGTAAAAGATATTGATACTGACGCGGCATTACAAAACGCAAGAGTCTATGTGACAGCGGCAGCCGGTGGTGGATTGGCAGAAGGAACCGTGATAATAGATAAAGTATTAACCAATGCCAGCGGTCAAGTCTCTGACACCAGAAGCTATTCTGGAAATCAGCCTTATGTTGGCAATATTAGGCTTGCTTCACTTGGGACATATTATAAGGCAACATCAATTTCGGGGACTATCTCAAGTTCTGCTGATACTTCAATCAATGTAAGTTTGATACCTGATGACTGATATCAATCATAAAAATATGCTAGCTGTATTACAGCATAGCCAGGGAAACAAGGCAGACATAGACAGTCTTTTTGCAATGGTCGTTCAGTTGCAGGCTGAAAATATGTTGCTAAATCAAAGATTAGACATGATTATGCAACAGGTTCAACAGCTCCAAGTGAAACTATTTAGCGGAGGGGCTACAAGTGGCAATATCCATTAATTGGGGAACTAAGGTAATTAATATCCCCAGAGCGGATATGACCCTTATTCAATCCTCACCGACAGAGATACGACAGTTAAACTTAGATTCTTTTAGGTTGATTTTAAAAGACCTAGAAGACTCAGAAGACGGAATGGCGTTTGAAAAGACGCACAAACATAACACTTCAGTGACTGTTGGAGGCGTGACGCTTGCTCGCGTGATTGAGATTGTCAATGGTTACACTGTTACATTTGAAGACGGACAATATGCTGTCAATTTAGTCGGTGCTAACTCAAACGTAGGCGACATTGTAAACGTAAACCAAGTTTCAGTGCGTTCTGCTAACTCAGCAGGGCTACAAGACTTATCAGTTATTCTATCTGCCGCATATAACGGCGAAGTATGTGTTGATGTAAACAACGGTCAGGCTGGGACAGATGTGCCTATTGGGACAAGAACCCAGCCAGTCAATAATTTTGATGACGCAAGAACTATCGCCATAAAAGAGGGCGCTAGGACTATTAGGATTCTTGATTCTTGTACTTTAGCTAACACTGACTTCAGTGATGGCTTTGTGTTCACATCAGACAATCCAGGCACGACTGTTATAACAGTAAACCCCTCGGCAGATGTACAGTTCTGCGAGTTTAATAATGTGTCGGTTCAGGGTACGGCAGACGGCAATAATATTTATCGAAACTGTGTTATCTTAGATGTAGATTTTACATCAGGGTTTATTTTTCAGTGTAGCTTAAACGGCACGATACAAATTAATGGCGGGGAGCTTTTAGCCTTGCTGTCGTGTTTCTCTAACAGGCTCGCAGGAACACAGCAACCAATTATCGACTTTAATGGGAATGGTCAGCTAATTCTCCGAGACTACCAAGGGGCCATAGAGCTCAGGAACCATACGGATAACAGCGGTGATGGCGACTTATGTTTAGATTTCTCTAGCGGTGTATGTATTATCCATTCATCTGTAACGGCTGGCTATATTCCGGTCAGGGGTGTTTGTAGAGTCGTTGATAATTCAACAGGCACAGCTAATGTGATTGATGAGACGGTTAATAACCTGGTCAGCACCAACGCAAGCTCGCTTGGAGTGATAAATACAGGCGTTCAGAAAGCGTCAAAACTTATTCCACATAACACAGATATTTGATAATCTTATACAGCATGGTTATAAGCCAAGGATAAATCTATGGACGATTTAAGAGAAAGCGAAGAATTTGAAGCTCCTGACGTTGTAGTTGAGGAAGCTGTCGAAGTCTATGAAGCTATGAAAGAAGACATTGAGCGGTCGGAACCAGAGGTTATTCATCGCGCAATGGAGTTAGACAAAGGGCCAATCGACGAAGAAAAACGGACTGCAATGATTGCGGTATCTTCTGAAGAACCTGTTCAAAGGTCTTTTGGGAATGAAGTATTAGAACATAGTCCTGAAGCTATTGATTTAAGTTTCCTAGCTTCTGGACGCGCACCGCTTCTTCTTGACCACGACCCAGAGAAGCAAATTGGTGTAATAGAATCAGTCGAGCTAGACAGCGATACCCGCAGACTACGGGCTAAAGTACGTTTTGGACGAAACGGACTGGCTGTTGAAGCGTTCGACGATGTAGTTGATGGAATAAGAGCCAACATCTCTGTTGGTTACTCTATCAACAAACTGGAGAAAAGAGGCAACGACACTTATGTCGCTAAGTCTTGGAAGCCAGTAGAGGCAAGTTTAGTGTCTATCCCTGCTGACGTGACAGTTGGCATTGGTAGGTCTAGCGAGCCTTCAACCCAAACCGAAACCCCACATATTGAGGTAATATCAATGTCTGAAGAAAATGTAGTAGACGTTGCTGCGGTTCAAAGTGAAGCTCGCAAGGCAGAACAAAAGAATGCAGCGCAAATCGTTGAGCTTGGTGCTCGACATGGCAAGTCTGATTTAGCACAACGCGCTATCTCAGAAGGACGGAGCATTGAAGAATTCCGAGGTCAACTCTTGGAAGAAATCGGCTCACAGAAAGCCTTAGAAAGCAATGAAATCGGCTTGAGCAAGCAAGAAGTTCGTAGCTTCTCGTTGTTGCGAGCAGTCAATGCTTTGGCAAACCCACATGACAGAAAAGCACAAGAAGCTGCTGCTTTTGAGTTTGAGTGTTCACGAGCTGCTGCCGAGCAGTATGGTCGTTCAGCTCAAGGTGTAATGTTGCCGACTGAAGTTCTGCGGAACTGGAAGCGTGACATGAACACGACTGACGAAGCAGCTTTGTTCTCTGATGATTTCCGAGGCGGCGAGTTTATCGACGTACTGCGAAATTCATCTAGCGTAATGCAAGCTGGTGCTCGTATGCTGAACGGTCTTTCTGGCGATGTTAAAATCCCCAAGAAAGCAACTGCTTCAGCTTCTAGCTGGGTAACTGAAGGCAACCCCGTTTCTGAATCAGAAATGACGGTTAGCTCAATAAGTCTCACTCCGAGACATTTGGGCGCATTTACCGATATCACACGCCAATTACTTCAGCAGTCAAGCCTTTCGGTAGAAGCCTTGGTTCGTGACGACCTAGCCCAAGCTATTGCTCTTGCAATCGACCTTGGCGCTTTGGCTGGCAACGGAACAGGCGGTGCTCCTACTGGTATCAAGTCAACTGCTGGAATCAACACGGTAGACTTTGGTACGGCTCCTGTATTAGTTCCTTCTTTCGCACAAGTTGTGGAAATGGAAACTAAGGTTGCAGAAGACAACGCTTTGATGGGCAACTTGGCTTACATCATGAACGCTGCAATGGTCGGCGCTCTGAAGACTACTGAAAAAGCAACTGGCACTGCCCAGTTCGTAGTTGAGCCTGGTGGCACTGTCAATGGATACCGAGCTATTCTTTCTAACCAAGCAGCAGCAGGCGATGCTTACTTCGGTAACTTCTCTGACCTGTTGATTGGGTTCTGGAGCGGCTTAGATATCCTCGTTGACCCATACGCAGGCGCTACTAGCGGAAACGTCCGAATCATTGCAATGCAAACTTGCGATGTAGCGGTTCGTCACGCTGTATCATTCTGCTTAGGAAACGATGGCGGTAGCTAATAGCTAAGATAAGGTGGGGCTTCGGCCCCGCCGATTCTTGGGGAATCTATGAAATATCAAGTATTAAAAAGCTGTGTCATTGACAAGAAGCCAACGAAAGCTGGTGAGATTGTTGATGTGATTGGCGACGAAGAAAGGACTTTGTTAAGTCTTGGACGAATCGCGCCTTATGATGAACCAATTATTGAAAACAGGTCTATAGGCTTAGAAGAATCAACAGAGAAGCCTAAGCGCCGCAGAGTTAAGAAGACTGATGCCAGTTGAGACTCAAGAAGATAGATTGATAATGCTGTCTGACTTTGGCGTAGATGCTACTTATACGCCTTTTGGCGGTAGTCCTGTTGTCATTAAAGCTATCTTTCTGAACGAATACTACGCGGTCGAAGCTGGTAGTGTTGGGATGGAAATGAGTCAGCCGATGATAGTAATCAGAACGGCTGATGCCCCAGCGCTTGCTCACGGCGATACGTTTGTTATTGAGTCAGTGACGTATAAGGCAGTAAATGTTCGCCCAGACGGAACAGGAATGACTGAAGTAGCGATGGAAGAACAATGAGCCACGTTAGGCAGCAGATAAGAGAAAGAGTTGCATCTACTTGCACTGGTTTAACGACTACAGGCTCGAACGTGTTCCAATCTAGGGTTTATCCGCTGGATAACGTCAGCCTACCAGCATTGCTGATATACACTAAATCAGAATCATCTTCCACAGATACCATGGGTAGCTCTTTAGGTTTAAACAGGCAGCTAGAGGTTGTTATAGAAGGATACGTCAAAACAACGTCGGATTTTGATGACGTTATTGACACTATTTGCTCAGAGGTTGAAACTGCACTTGGTACTGATAGGGATTTAGGGGGATTGTCTAAATCTCAATATCTCACGGGTATCGAATCTGATTTCAACGGAGAAGGAGAGAAGCCTGTAGGTGTTGTAACAATGACTTATGCTGTACAATATAGAACGACAACTACCGCTCCAGATGTTGCGATTTAAGGTGTATAATTATGGAACTAAAAAGCCCAGACGGTAAAACTACAGTAGTAGCCCATCCGTCAAAAGTTGAATCCATGCTCGCAAAAGGATGGACATCAACAAAATTAAAATCAACGCCTGAAGTCAAAGTTGGAAAGAAGGCCAAGGCTGAAGAAATTCAAGATAAGGAGTCTGAATAATGGCTACACATATTGGCAGAGATGGAGTGATAAAAGTAGGCGCTAACTCAGTTGCCGAATTGCGTTCTTTCTCTATTGAAGAAACAGGAGATACTGTAGAAGATACAGTAATGACCGATACCGCTCGTACATTTATCCCTACGCTAACTTCTTTTACTGGAAGTGCAGACGTTTACTGGGATGAAACCGACACGACCGGCCAGGTTGCTTTGGCTGTTGGAAGCTCAGTGACTATCGGGTTTTATCCTGAAGGTGAAGTTGCCGGTGATACTTACTACACTGGCACTGCTTTGGTTACTGGCGTAAGTCGTTCATCTAGTTTTGATGGCATGGTTGAAGCATCAATCACGCTTCAAGGGACTGGCGCACTTACTACTAGCACTGTTTAATGAGCAGGCTAATAGACCAAGCAATAGCTCATTTTAGTGAGCGAGAAATCCGTAAAATGGAAATTCCCCAATGGGGGACAACCATTTATGCTAAGAATCTTACCCTAGACGATAAAGCTAGATGGCTGTCTAGGGCTGATGGTGATGGCACAGATTATATGATTTATGCCGTTATTCTTGGCACTACGGATGAAAAGGGAGAAGCAATATTTACCTTGGAAGATAAGGTTTCGCTCAGGAAGAAAGTAGACCCTGATATAGTGTCTGACATTGCTAACTTCGTTCTTAATATCGAAGGTAAGACTGAGGATGAGCGCGAAAAAAACTCCTAAATCCTCAAGGTGAACCAACTCAGTTATACATGATGTATGAGTTGGCAAATCATCTTGGGGAGCCACTATCGACAGTTTTAGCAATGACTGAGGATGAATTTAATCATTGGTGGACATTTCTTAGACTTAGGCAAGAGAAGATAGATGGCAACACAAAAGGAACGAGTTCACCTAGAGCTACTAGCAACAGATAATGTTTCTCAGCCGGTAGACAAAGCCGCAGACTCCATAAGAAAATTTGATAGAGAAGCGCAGAAGGCCAATAAGCAAGGCTTGAGGCTAATGCGTGGTGGCCTTGGTCAAGTAGGTCATCAGATTCAGGATATTGCGGTACAGCTTCAAATGGGTCAAAACGCCATGCTGGTGTTCGGTCAGCAGGGTTCTCAGATTGCTTCTCTTATGGGGCCAAATGGCGCTCTGATTGGTGCTGTCATGGCAGTCGGAGCAGCATTAGCTACTGCATATGCGCCAAGCGTTATAGGGGCAAAAGATAGAACTAAAGAATTACAAGAGCAACTAAAAACACTATCAAAGGTAATGAGTGTCGATGTTGCCGATGGAACCTTTGAGCTAACAGAAAGATTTAGGTCGTTAGCGGCTCATTCAAAAGAGCTTGCCGAGATTCAACTTGGTCTTAATTACGTCAAAGCACTCAAGACATCAAAGACTGCACAAGATGCATTGTCTGAATCTACCGATGAATTCATTCACACTCAATATACTGCTCAACAGTTCCTAGTAGGTGCTTCTAATGAAGTAGAAGCGTTCATGACTTTGTATCAAGACATGACCAAAGAGCAAGCAGCCGCAGAAATAGCAACAAGAAACAATGCTATGGCATTGGGCAAGCTGGCAACATCTTTAGGATTAACTGCTGAAGAAACATCCAGGTTACAGTCGGCATCAGTTGATGTGAAAAATGGAATTGAGGGTTCAATTCCTGCATTCCAATCATTAATTAATGAGATTCTGTCTGCCAATAAGGGCAATAAGAATCTTAGCGATACGTTTTTAGAAACTGCTAATAAGATATTAGAGACTTCTGTTGCATCTGCCGAAGCTAGTTTACAGCTTCAGAGATTAGAAGAGTTAATGGGCAACTTAGAAGGTGTTTTGCAGACAACATCGCCTGAATTTGACAAGCTGGTAGAGTCGCAAAATAACTTTAAGAAATCCCTGAAAGAGCAAGCAGAAACTCTTGGAATGTCTAAAGAGCAGCTTCTAAATTATAAAGCTGGATTATTAGGACTAGCTGACAATCAAGAAGTATTAAATGCAATCCAAGCGATAATAGACAAGCAAAATGAGCTTGATATGGCTCAGGGTGTTGAAAAGCTGCAAAAGAGGTTGATGACGAGAAAAGAGGTATTGTCAGCAGCGTTCGACGAAGAAATGCAGTTATTAACAGAGTTTGCGGCGGCAGATGTTGCTAACGAACAATTAGCTGCTGAATTAAAAATTAAAGCCCAAGAAAACTATTACAATAAGCTCGAAGAACTAAGACAGAAAAGCAAAAAGTTTGAGGATAAGAACGCTACTGAAAAGACTCAAATGGTTCTTAATGGTCTTGGTGATGCGTTTAAAGGCGTACAGGCTAACAACAAGAAGATGTTCGCTGCTCAAAAGGCTTACAACATAGCTCAAGCGATTATGTCTACCTACACTGGTGCGACTAAAGCGATAGAGACTTATCCCCCACCAATATCGTTTGCTATGGCTGCTGCCCAGGTTGCAGCCGGTATGGCGCAAATTGCTCAGATTCGAGCACAGTCATTCGATGGCGGTGGTTTTACTGGCTCTGGAAGCCGTTCTGGCGGTATGGATGGCAAAGGTGGTTTCCCTGCAATCCTTCACCCCAATGAAACGGTTATAGACCACACAAAAGGTCAAAGTGGTGGCATTACGATTATCAACAACATTGACGCAAAGGGCGCTGACGCAAACGTAGATATGAAGATTCGCGCTGCAATGCAACAAAGTTCGCAGCAAACAGTCGCTACAATACAAGATTTGATGCGTAGAAGGCGTTTCGTATGACAACCTATACATTTCCAAGCATAACGCCATCATCCAGCACGTTTGAGCTGGTAACGAATACAAGGACGTTTCAAAGCCCTTTGACTAATGCAGTTCAGACGGTTGGTAGGAAAGGTTCTCTGTGGAAAGCCTCGCTTCAGTTTAATAATTTAACCGGCGACAACAGGGCAATCATGCAAGCGTTTCTGACTAAGTTAAACGGTCAAGAGCATAGGTTTTTCTTGCCCGACCATTCTTACGTCAAGAGAGGCATAGCGCCTAGCCCCGCTGATAGCTTGTTAGTTAATGGTGCTGGTCAAACAGGGTCTACCCTAAACGCTGACGGTGCGACTTTGAGCCAGACGGGATATTTAAAGGCCGGTGATTACATTGCCTTCAACAACGAGCTTCACATGGTCACAGATGACTGTAATTCATCTGGGATTGGCGAGGTAGCTATTCCGATAGCACCGCCGATTAGGAAACCCACGGACAACGACGACCCTATTGATTATCTATATCCTGTCCTTGGTGTCTTTATGCTCGCAGGGTCTACGTCTTGGGATACCCAGCCAGGTCTAGTGTCTAGCTTTACGATTGAGGCAGTCGAGGATGTCTTAGCATGAGCAGAGGTTTCCCACCAGCAGTAGCAACGGCATTAGCCCAGCAGCATGTTTCTATTGTTACGTTTGCAAAGCTAGAGTTTCCGTCTGGTACTTTGTACGTTCATAATTCAATCGGTACTTATAACTGGGATAGTCAAGATTGGTTAGGTGTCGGAGATTTAGGTTCTATTAGCCAAGTAGAAGAAGGTCAAGACGTTAGCCCATACGCGATAACTTTAACGCTTTCAGGGCTTGACGCTACGATATCTGGTGCAGCGCTGACAGAAGACTACTTCATGCATCCTGTCACGGTTTATCTGGGAGTCTTAGACGCCGACGATGCACTGATTGCTAATCCGACAGAGATTTGGGCTGGATTTATGGACCAGATGAATCTAACCGTTGGGGCAGATGGCGGTGACGCTATTCAATTAATTGCCGAATCTGAGCTATCACGTTTTGATAAGTCTGCAAATCTCATGTACACCAACGCCGCCCAGCAAGAAAGATACGCAGGAGATTTATTTTTCAGCCATATTCACAAGGTTGAAGGTGCTAAGTTCAACTGGGGAGCTAGGACTGCTGGTGGCAATTACCCTGAAGATGATGCTACACGTTTAACAACTCAAACTGTTGATTAATGCAGTTGCAAGTTCTGCAAGCATTAAACAAATGGGAGCGTAGAGACTTTACCTACGGCGACGCTGATTGCTGCCAGTTTGCTGGATTCATCGTCAAAGAGCTTACCGGCAAAGACTATTTGACTGATTTCCACTATAATTCAGAGGACGAAGCGTATCAGATAATCAGGTCTAACGGCGACCTAGAAGACACTGTTTCAACGGTCTTAGGCGAGTCTACAGACGAGATTGACAGTCTCCCTGATGGTAGTCCGGTATTGGTTAGTTTTCCTGAGACACAGCTTCTAGGCGTTAAATTGGGCAATCAAGCAGTATGTCTGACGTTAAAAGGTCTGGCTAGAATGCCTAAAGAATTCATCGTATTGGGTTGGAATTTATGCCTCAATTAATCCCAGCGGTAATACAAACGGTTCTTGCTACGGTTGGATATGCAGCAGCATCAGCAGTTGGTGCAAGTGTTGCTTATACTACTGCGCTGGCTGTTGGAGCTGCGGTTATAGCAGGGACAGCAGTATTAGCTAATAAAGCAATGGCTATGTTTGAAATCGACATGCCAAAGGTCGATACCGATGCAAGCCGTCAAAGAACAGTAAAATCAACCACTGAACCCTACAAAATCATCTATGGTGAGACGCTTGTCAGTGGCCCTATTTCCTATATAGGGATGTCTGGAACTGACAACGAAGACCTATATCACGTCATAGCTTTAGCAGGGCACGAAGTCACAGATATCACGGACATCTACTTCGACAATGAGCTGATAGAGGATTCTCAGATAAATGGCGGTTCTAGTGCTGGCGGTAACGTTACAGCAGGGACTTTTGGCCCTAAGAACAGCACGACTATTTGTGTAATTAACAAGCACTTAGGAACGGCTACACAAGCTGCTGATTCTATGATGGCTGGCACGTTTGCTGATTACACTTCAGCCCATCAGGGTAAAGGCATTGCTTACATAGCAATGAAATGGAAGCTGAACGAAGACTCAGCAGAAGTCTGGGATAAGTACGCACCGTCAGACATCAAAGCTATCGTTCAAGGTCGAAAAGTCTACGACCCAAGATTAGAGTTCGCAAGCGTTGCGACGTATGGGCAAGACGTAACCAACGCGAGCTATATAGCTTATTCAACCAATCCAGCTTTATGTTTGGTTGATTACCTAATCAACGATGACTTTGGAATGGGTATTGCCCCATCAAAAATAGACTGGAACGCAGTAGTAACTGCTGCCGATGGATGCGATGTCTCTGTTGATGTTCCTGGCGGCACTCAAAAGAGATTTACTTGTAACGGTGTCCTGTTCGGCACTGATTCAAACCGAGCAAATATAAACAAAATCCTATCCTCAATGAATGGCTCGTTGGTTTATTCCAACGGCAAATACATTATTAGAGCTGGTATTTACGAAGCACCTACTGAAAGTCTTAACGAAGATGACCTTATCGGCGCTATTGGTATCAAGACATCGTTTGAGCGGTCAGACAGATTCAACACGATTAAAGGGATATTCATCGACCCCGCTCAGAATTATAAATCTAGCGAGTTTCCAAAGGTACAGTTAGCTGACGCTGTAACAAGAGACAACGGGGAAGTCTTAGAGAAAGAAGTACAGTATCCCATGACTAACTCTAGCTACATGGCTCAGAGACTGTCTAACAAATTAATCCAGTTAAGCGACCAACAGAAAGTTGTTAGTTTTCCAGCAAACTTGTCAGCGTTACGAATCACCGTTGGAGATAGGGTTCAAGTATCTGTTGAGGAATTAAGCTGGTCAAACAAAGTCTTTTTATGTGTAGGATGGACATTCTCAGAAGAAGGCGGGGTTAATCTTACTCTTAGAGAGGATTCTAGCACTTCCTACGCCGACCCAGCATCTAATGAATATTCAACCATCACAGCAACTGGGGACATCACAGACGGGTTCAGGGGCGTTCCTAGCCCATCTGGATTGAGTGCTACACCAGGTTTAAAGAGCAACGAATTAAACTGGGTCAATCCTGGTCGTCCCGCTGATTACGGGACTATCTATGTCTACGCATCGCCTAACGGTAATTTTAGTTCAGCAGTTAAGATAGGTGAGACAGACGGTACACAGTTTATTCATGATGCGTCTAATTCGGCAGATTCAGTTAGTGCTGGTGATTTACGTTATTACTGGGTCAGAGCTGTTAAAAACGTAGGAACTGACGCAGCTAGTCAGTCTAACTTAGAGCCGAATGCTGACCCTAACACTACGGTATTCGCTACAGTCGGCAGGGTTGAATGGGCAGACGTTTCTGGTTCTACTAATGCACCAGCGGATAACGCAACTGTCGGAGCAAGGTTAAGCGCAAGCGCTGGAGACACTAACGGGAATCTTGTTGATACCGATGGCACGACCAGAATCATCGACACTACAATCAAGAATGAAGTTTTGCGTCAAGAAGTCTTGTTGGTTGAGGTTGAGGCTGGCGAAGTTCTGGACTTGGAAACGGGACAAGAAGTTCAAGTGCAGAATCTCGGAGACGTGGCAATCTACGTTTCTAATCAAGATGCAGTGCTTCAGAGCAATATCAACACTGTTGCTAATTCGCTGTCAAACCTTGAAGACGTTATTGTTGATATCACGTCAGGAACGTCTGATATTTACATTCAGACAACTGCACCTGTTGCTGGTGTTGGTGGTATTCCAGACCCGATACCTGAATTTTCCCGATGGTATGATTCAGATGATGACAACAAACCGTATTATTGGAACGGGACATCGTGGATTGATTTGTCTAACCCAAAGATAGCCCAAAACGCATCTGATATTACAAATCTTCAAACATCCTTATCAACGACCAACTCAAATGTCAGCAGTAATGCCAGCGCAATATCGGCATTAGATGCAACTACGATTTCACAAGGAAACTCTATAACGTCAATCGCAGCCGATGTGACTGCATTGGAGACAACGGTTGACGACCCTACCACCGGAGTTGCAGCAACATCTACAGCTTTGGGAAATCTAACGACTAGGGTCACGGCTACTGAAGGGTCAATTACGACTAATGCTTCAGACATTACGACTTTGCAAACAGATGTAAGTACTGCTGAAGGAAATATTACAACCAATGCAAGTGCTATATCGGGACTTGATACACGAGTAACGACTGCTGAAGGCACTATTATCTCGCAAGCATCAGATATTACTGAATTGCAAAGCGTGGTAAATAATCCTTTGGCGGGAATTATAGCAAACGCAGACGCTATTGAAGCGCTGACGACCAGGGTTGATGATACGGAAGATGGCGTTGACACGAATGCATCTGCTATTACGACGTTAGATGCGACTTATATAGAAGACCTTCACTTTAGGACTGAAGTAGAAGATGAAAACGATGATTTAATAGACTTAGAGACTTCTGGGACAGTACAGCTCCAAGATTTAACTGACTTTGTTTCCGGTGCATCAAGCGCAATAGACTCTTTGACGGTTCAGACTTTTGCTAATGAAAACGGCATTCAGACGCAAGCTGTCCAGCTCACCGCATTAGAATCTACGGTAAACGACCCAACAAACGGTGTGGTCGCTAACGCCACTGGTGTTTCAAACCTATCAACCCGAGTTACTTCTGCAGAAGGCTCTATTACGAGCCAAGCGGCAGATATAGTTTCTTTGCAAGCAGATTTGACAACAGCAGAAGGAACTATTACTGCAAACAGTAGCGGCATAAGCGCTCTGGATGTTCGGGTAACTTCTGCAGAAGGCTCTATTACAAGTCAGGCTTCAGATATTGTCACGCTGCAATCAGGCTTGACTACTGCTAATTTAAACATTTCAAGCAATGCATCAGCGGCTTCTGCGCTTGATACTAGAGTTACGTCAGCGGAAGGGTCTATTACTTCACAGGCTTCCGACATAACTACGCTTCAAGCAGATTTAACTTCGGCTGAATCAGATATATCTGCCAATTCAACGGCGGTATCTGGGCTTGATACCCGCGTAACATCAGCAGAAGGTTCTATAACAACGATTTCATCTGATGTGACAACCCTTCAGTCAGAGTTGACAACTGCTAATTCTGATATAAGTGGGAACTCAACTGCTATCACTAATTTAACTACGCGCGTGACTTCTGCGGAAGGTTCCATCACATCGCAAAGCCAATCCATCACATCGCTTCAGTCTAGCCTTAGCATTACAGATTCAAACGTATCAACAAACGCTACCGCCATTTCAGGACAGGCTACAGCTATTTCTGGACTGGAAACGTCAGTCACAAGCATAAACGGGTCTATTACGGCAATTTCAAGTGATGTCAGCACGTTATCGACTACAGTTGGCAATAACACAACTTCCATTAGCACAAACGCAACGTCGATAGACGGGGTTGAAGCCAATTACACAGTTAAGATTGACAATAATAATAGAATTAGCGGATTCGGGCTTTTATCAACAACGGCAGGGTCTACGCCTACTTCAGAATTCGTAATCATAGCGGATAAATTTAGAATTGTTGACCCAAACTCAACTTCATCAGCGCCATTACAGCCGTTTACCGTTACTTCCCAAAAGATAAGAATGGGAACAAATGTAGAAATTAACGGCGACCTTGTGACTTTGGGAACTATTTCTGCCGACAGGATTAGTATTGATAATGTAACTTTAGACACGGACGGCGCTGGCAATTTAATCATTGCGACTGACGGGGTTGATACGGGTCAAATAAAAGCAGGCGCAGTTACGCCAACAGAAATGACTGTGACGAATTTGGCGGCAATTACAGCAAATCTTGGTACTGTTACAGCTGGCTCTTTAGATGCTGGAATTATTACCGGCGACGTTAATGAATCAAACGTGATTCAAAACGCTACATCATTGGCGTTTAATGGCCCAAGCGGCGAAGTAACTATTTTAGAAGGTAGTGTTGCCGCTTCAACTGGCGATGGGCATAAAATATTTTCAGCCTGCTCTGGTTACATTGATTCAACAAGCTCAAAAGTCTATTGGATTAGAATGTATTTACGAGATACGCCAACATCAGGCTATGTATTAGCATCCACCACAAAAGTAAAAGCCACAACAGATATTGCGACACCTTTCACAATCGCAGGGGGTACGACAGCGGTTAAGACTGATGAGGTCGGTGTAAAAATTACAATTCGGCGGTATGGGTCAAACGGAACAACGCCTGATGGGTCAACAGCGATTGATTATGTCCGAGAAAGAACTTGTTTTATTGAAGGTGTCAGATAATGTTTGCGAAATGGGAAAACGGTAAACTGATAGCTGGGCCGCAATCTAAGCCGACAAGTGGTGATTGGCTAGAAGTCATTGATGAAGTGGTTGAATATGATTTCAGGGCGTTCCACAAAAAACTAAGGCTAGTTGAAGGTCACTTAGAATATTATCTTGAACCGTTTGATTATGACTTTTCAACAGAAAATCGGCAGACGAGAAATGAGCTTTTATCTAAAACTGATTGGACTCAAGTTGAGGATTCCCCGCTCAGTGCAAGTAAGAAACAAGATTACAAAGATTATCGACAGGCCCTACGAGATATAACAAATCATGAAAACTGGCCTAACTTAACCGATGAAGATTGGCCCATTTTGCCGTAAAATGACGGAATAGGAGACGAATAATGTCAAAGATTAGTGAATTATCAGACGGCGGTAGCTTAGTCAGCACAGACTACCTGATTGCTGTCCGTAGCGGTGGAAATGTTAAAGTCCGAATGGACGAAATCAACGTTGACCAAGTAGACCTTGGCGACAATGAATTTATCCGTCTGGGTAATTCTCAAGACTTAACTCTTGTCCATAACGCCAGCAACTCAATTATTAACCAAGCTGGCATTGGCGATTTGCTGATTCAGAAGGCTGGGGCCACCAAATTGACGGTCAATTCGACAGGCATCGACATAACGGGTGATATAACTTTAGGCGACACTAACCCAACCATTACTTTTAATGATTCAAGCATTACAAACCTAAGCCACACAATTTCTTCTGCTAGTGACAACCTAAGAATTACGGCAGACGTTAATGGCGTAGATGCTGGTTCAAGAGTCGAAATATTTGATGGCACAACTGAGGTTGCTAGATTTGAAGCAGGAGCAGTAGATGTAACGGGTACTGTGACTGCTGATGGTTTGACTGTTGATGGAACTGGTGCAGAAGTAATCTCAGTAAACTCAACAGCAAATGGTTCACAGATTGCTTTTGACAGTGCAACAACCTCTTCTGATTGGCTTGTTGGTATTGCCAATGATGCAACCGATGACTTTTTAATTTATCAAGGTGGTGCAGGTGCTGGAGATATTAGACTATACACTGATGGAACAGAACGTTTAACAGTTTTAAATGGTGGCAATGTCGGGATTGGGACGAGTTCGCCTAGTAAAAACCTTCATGTTTATAACGCAACAACAAATAGACCAGCTTTAATAGAAAGTGGCGATGCAGATTCTTTAATTGAATTTAAAGACAACTCCACGACTAACGCTCCTGCTGTAGGCGCAACAGGTGATAGTCTTATTGTGCAGACTGGTTCGTCAGCCGCAGAACGCATGCGCATTGATTCAAGCGGCAATGTGGGGATTGGTACTAGCACAGTAAACCGAAAGCTGGAAATTGCTGCAAACAACAACGGTGGCTCAAAAGCCAACTTTATTCGCATCACGGACACAGATACCTCTGCTACAGCAGCAAACCCACAAGGCGGCATAGAGTTTTATACAAGCGACACTGGCAATGAAAATGTTACCGCAAGCATTGTCAATTTATATGCAGGGTCTGGTGCTGGTAGCGAGCTTACTTTTAATACTGCACCTAATGGCGCGTCTGGTGTATCAGAACGCATGCGCATAGATGCAAACGGCAACGTCGGTATTGGAGCAGAGTCTCCAACACAAATTGCTACAAATACTTCTGCAATCTCATTAGGTGGCACATCATCAACAGTTAGTGGTGGAATTGTGTATCAAATTAATGATGTTGTAAAAGGTTATCATTATGTAGAAGGTGACTTTCTTATTCACCAGACCGTATCTGGAATCGGTCAAAGATTCTGGGCTGGCGGCTCAGAAGCCATGCGCATTGACGCATCAGGTAATGTTGGGATTGGTACTAGCACAGTAAACCGAAAGCTGGAAATTGCTGCAAACAACAACGCTGGCTCAAAAGCCAACTTTATTCGCATCACGGACACAGATACCTCTGCTACAGCAGCAAACCCACAAGGCGGCATAGAGTTTTATACAAGCGACACTGGCAATGAAAATGTTACCGCAAGCATTGTCAATTTATATGCAGGGTCTGGTGCTGGTAGCGAGCTTACTTTTAATACTGCACCTAATGGCGCGTCTGGTGTATCAGAACGCATGCGCATCGACTCAAGCGGGCATGCCATTATCCCCGCTGGAGTAACGTTAGGTACAACAGCAGGCACATACAACGCAGATAATACGCTAGACGACTACGAAGAAGGGGTTTTCAGCGGTACTGTTGATGGCACAACTTATTCGGGTGAGTACACAAAGGTAGGGAATCTTGTAACGATTTCTTGTTATTACGATTGTTCTGCTGCAACAAACAATA
>Ga0208898_1000768_pt1 | contig 23370 bp, 4 predicted proteins | sample VirMetDEL_Mar_4_FD_184513 | JGI IMG/M metagenome (GOLD analysis project Ga0208898, IMG submission 184513) | Aqueous microbial communities from the Delaware River and Bay under freshwater to marine salinity gradient to study organic matter... | ecosystem: Environmental > Aquatic > Marine > Coastal...
TAAATGAACAAGAAGAAGTAAGTGGTATTCGTACTACTACTTATCAAGTAGAAGCAAACTCATTAGAAGAAGCTATTAAGAAAATAGAAAAAGAAGACTTTTTAAACATAGACTACAGATCTGTGTCCATACAAAAGTCTGACCCTAGGACTAAGACATTCAAAAGAGTGTCGGCATTTTAGGGTAAAAGGAAAGGGGAGACTTTGACATCTCCCCTTTTTTAAAACTTAAAACTTAAAATTAATCAGTTACATAATCTTGCATCCAATATGATTTCAAAGCTTTATTTTTCAACCATTGGTTTTTAGACTTAGGGTCTGTAGATTCTATAGCACCTTTTACCCCTGGTATTAATTTTAATAGTTTTTTAGTCCTTTTTGACATACCTTTGTAGGCTCCTCTCTCTACTTCTGTACCATCAAACCAACCATATATATCAGTTAATAACTCTAGCTGTCTTGCTGCAGGAATAGGAGATTCCATTACAGCCATCATTTCAGACACCATAGGTATATTTCCTGTTAATATAGATACTGGCACTAGTGCAGATTGCTCTAGAAGTAGTCTACTTGATAAGTATGCCATAGATTCTATAAAGTAGCTATCTTCTTTGTCATCATCTGCTAAAGCATTCATCATTAAGTAGAAAACAAAAGCAGTTGCTACATATACTTGGTCTAACAAAACTCCGTAAATGTTTCTTTTTTCAAAGTCTTCTAAGTTATTCCAATTAGCTATTAAATCTGGTATATTCTTTTTCTCAATTGCTTCTTTGAATAGATTACTTGCTAAATTATAAGCTGTTCTATATCTACCACCAGTCATTTCTCCAATAGAGTAATCCCAAACATAAGGATTAAATCTATCTTGAACTCCTTGGAATAACCAGTTTCTGTGAGTAGCAAATAATTGTGCATACACATGTCTATGGATAGCAGCTCTATCTGTCTCACTTATCATACCATCCAATCTACTACCTACTGTTCTAATCTTAGTAATTACTTCTAATTCTAGCTCTTGAGGTACAGAATGTTTTAGCTTACTACCTTCTACAGTATAAGCATTCCAAAGTGATTTGTCTCTATTATTAGACCAAGTCTCTTGTAGCTGTTTTTTCTGCTCAGGTGTAGTAGCTTTGGATAAATAAGTTTGTCTATTTTGCCATTCTCCATCTATAAATCTTATGTTGTCTAACATAGATATAGTCATGTGAGCTTTTACTTTAAAGTCTCCCATTTCATAACCTAGGTAAGGTAAAGATACAGCAGCTTTTACAGCTTGGGATTTATCCATATTTGCAAACTGACCCTTTACGTCATCCATTACCTTAAATCTTTCTAGAATTAAAGAAAGTTTATTAGTCTTCATCACTTTGTACTTATCTACTACTGAACTAGGTAAGTAGTTAATAAACTCTTTTAATGCAAAAAAGCTAGATTCTTGGGTAGTGTGTTGTCCTATAATGTCCTCTATCTTTCTCCAAGATTCACTTGTTATTAAGTTAGTAGCCATTGTAAACCAATTATTTATTAGGTTTGTATTTCTTACCCACCTGTTTACATTGTTCATTACTTTAGTAATGTTAACTTCCACACCAAAAACTTCTTGTGTAATTGCTTCTTTTTCTTTACCGTAAAGATGCTCATCCATAAAACCTTTTAACATTTTATAGACATTAGATTCTAACCCTTCTTTAGTCTTTCCTTTGAAGCCAGATTTAAACTTTAAGTCTCCTACTTCGTCTAAGATTAATTCTAACTGTGGAGCAATACTTGACATCTCTACAAAGTTTTCAGCCATCTCAGCATAGTTTAAAAAGATACCACCAATATTTCTAGAAATATCATCTGTGTTTTCTAAACTTTTTAAATAATGAATTGGTATAAATTTTAACTCTACTCCATCTTTATTAAAAATACTCTCTTGGTCTCCAAACTCTACATCGTCAACTCTACTAACAAACTCTTGTTTTACTAACTCAGGTATTTCTTTAAAACCTCTTCCATTAATTAGTCTATCTAAAGTAGTTTTAGAAACTTGAGGAAGTTTATACAGATTAGTTTTCTTAGGTATTTTACTATCTAACTCACCTTTTACTTCTAACAAAGTATCATAAGCCTTTTTTAGTTTAGGGTCTTTTTGTATTTGTTCATAAGCAGGGTTTTTGTACAAACTATTTTTAGGTACTCTAAACTCATTAAAAGATAAGGAAGCTTGCATATTACCATAGTAGTCTACACCTATATTTGTAGAGACCCAATCATTAAAGTCTTTTTTACTCATGGTAAGTTTCTTCTGATTGTAAATACTTTCTATTTCAGCAGATGTTTTAGTAACAGTAGAGTTTTTAACCCACCACTGTCTTATCTCTTTGAAATATTGTTTCCTTACATTATCAGGCATATCTTTTATTTGCTGAGCTCTTTGCTCTGACTCAGAGGATATATTGTATCTAGCATTTATCTTGTTTCTAAAACTAGCTAAGCTATCTAAAGCTTTTTTATAGTTCTGCTCTCTAGCTATATATCCAGAAGCTTTGCCGTCAGTTGTCTCATAAAATAAATCTAATTGCTCTCTTGTAAGACCCTCTAATACTTCGCCTAATCTTTTAGCGTATTCAATTGTATTAAAATGTACTTTATTTTTAGAGTCTGTAACTATTTTAGCAACCTGTCTAACTGTCTGGTCCTTAGTCAATCTAGATATACCCATAAAAGCTTGAGTACTTGTAATATCATCTATTACACTATTTAAATAAGTATCTAAATTAACAGCATACTTACTATTTTTAATTTTATCTACTAAAGGACCTAACACAGATTTAAAAGATTCTACTCTATTATCTCTATAAAAAGTATTCAAGTCTTCAATATCTAAACTTAACTTATCTACTTTAGCTCTAAGCTCAGTAATATTTCTTCTCTTTACATAAGGTCTAACATCCTCTTTTAACAAAGGGTCATAGAATCTAATAAAAGTATCTAGGTCTTGTATTTCAGCATAACTGAATTGTCTACCTTTCTCAATAGCTTCTAATACAGTACTTGTTTCTTCTAATGCAAAATCTAAGAATTTATCTACAGCATCTATTTCCAAGTTGTTAGCTATACTTGCCTTAATCTCTTCTATTTCTTTTTTTAACTTCTCAGCTTGTTCAAATTTAGTATCACTAGCATAAGCTTTTCTTTCTAATATTTTTAGTTTATTTTCTAAAGTAGTAACAATTCTATCGAACTTACTTTTTTTAGTCTGAAAGAACATCTCTCTAGTATTGATATTAGCTTGGTCAAAGATATTAGAATTATTGTCTAATACTGCATCTGCTATCTCTGTTACATACTTTTTAAGCTCAGCTGCTTTACTAACCTTAGATAAAAATAAATTAATTAATTTTTCAAAAACTCTTTTCATTTTTCCTGTCAAAGAGTTGTCTCTAATTAATTCTTTACCTATTAGTTTTCCTAAAGCCTCTCTCTTAACTAGCTCTCTTATCTTAGCTTCATTTAAGTGAGGAAACATCTTAGAGTATATCTCAGTATACTCATCTTTAATCTCTTCAAATACAGAAGACTCTCCTGCTAAATTTCTAGCATTAACAGCCAAAGGATTATCTCCTAATAAAGCATCTGCTAAGTGGCCTATTTCTTCAGGTAAAGTTGAGTAATCTGAAGTGTTAGGGTCAATAGCTATTAATTTACTAAACATATCTATTAAAGCAGTAGCATCTACATTTAAGTCTTGTCCTGTTCTATGTTTGTAACTTGTCTTATAATCTTCTAATCCCTGAATACTAAATCCATACTTTCCTGCAAACTCTGATAACTTGTCATTTACATCTTTACTTTTAACAGTAGCATTATCTTTCTTATACTCTGTCTTTTTAGTTTGTAATAATATTTCATTACTGCTGTCTGCAACAAACTCTTTAAACCCTTTTATATCTTTTTGAGAACCTAATATGTGGATTTGTTCTGGTTCAACCACATATTCATTTCTAATACCATTACCCCCTAAATCTCTTTTATATATATTTTGGGTATTAATTACAGCAGGTATAATTTTATTTTTATCAAAACCTGTTATAGGTTCTAATGTAAAATCATCTAATTTATCTGTATTTTCTAAAGCTGTTTGATAGTTTCCAAAATAGACACCTCTACCAAACTCACCTGTTTCTGAGGAGATAAATTTATCGAATTTTTTTCCTTTAGTGCCATGATAAACAATATCCTTTACTTTACTTTCAGGAAATATAGTATCAAGATATTGAGAGTATTGTTGTTGAGCTTGTTGTTTTTGTTGTGGGGTTATTTCTGTATCTATTGGAACAACATCATTAGGAATAAAATTAGCATAATCTAATAAATCTTTAGCTCTACCATATTTTAATTTTTCTGTAAAAGAAGACATCCAATTAGATAATTGTAAATCTACCCCTTCTACACTTACAGTATAAGGTTCAAATTTTAAATCTTCTTTATTTTGAAAAAAGTCTACAGAAACAGCTTCTAAGTTTTTATCAACATTTTCTAATCCTTCATTATATACTTCTCGATTTTCAATAACTTTTCCTGATGGCTTAACATCATAGTATCTTCTATAATTAGAAACTATATTACCATCTTTATCTAATACATCATACGAAGCTATATATTTATTTTTACCGTAAATTTCAGGTTTAAAGAAAGTTAAATTAGAGATGGTATATCCTTTTGGTGGGACAATGTATGTTTGTGTATAATAAGTAGAGGAATCAAATTCTCTCACTAAAGTAGTTCCTTTAAAAGTGTCTTTTAATTTTTTATTAAAGTCTTTAGTAAAACCTTTTGGTACTACCCAATCAATATCATGTAATAATTTTCCTGTTTTTCTAAATACAGTACCTTGTTCCGCAGCACTAATACTACCAGTAAGAATTAACCCAAATTCACCAAATGTCTTTATAATATCCTTACCATGAGATGTTTCCTTCAATGCTTTAGCTAAAGTAACTTTTTCTTTATTTTTTAAATCGTTAGAATTAATAACAACTTCTCTCTGGTTTAATAATACTTGTTGAACTAATGAATCTGTTACATCTTTTAGATTTTTTGAACTATTAAATAATTTTTTAAAAAATTCTAAAAAGTTAATAATTAATTTATGTAATGCTGTTGAATTATTTTTATCTAATAAAGATTCTTTGACATATTTTTCTAAAACAGTATTTTTAATCTTATTATATTGTTTAATATAAGATACCCATTCTTCCATAGGTATTCTATTACCATCTTTTAGATACTTATGAGTATTTCTTATATATTCTGAAGATTGACTTAAAAGAGTTTTAAATTCATTTGTATCTTCTATTAAATTTTCTAATTTATTAAAATCTATATTAGTATTAGCTAATAGTAGTTGAGATAATGCTTTTACAGAATTATCAATAAACACATTATTATCTGTTTTACTAACATAAATTATTTTTCTTAATAAATCAGTAGAAGAATCTCCTTCCTTAAATTGAAATCCAAATTGATTAAAAAATATTTGTAATCTATTTTCAATACTATTACTTTTAAACCCTAAAGCTTCATATACTTGATTAGCTAATTCAGGATTAGAATCAAATAGTTCTTCTACACCTGGTTTGACTCTTGCATTAGGAGAAGTTAAAAAATTATCTCCTACAAGGTCATATTCTAGGGCTATTTCCTCAGCTCTACTTAAAGTAGGTATATCACCTTCAATAGTGTACATAAACATAGCTCCAACTTCCCCATATTGTGAGGTTAAGTCTTTCCATGCTTGTAAATCTTTATTTGGACAAGTTGCCATATCTTATAAGTATTTTTCTACATAGTGGTCAAACACCAACATATCGTCAGTAAGTTTAGCATGGTCTAATAAATCCAATGCTTTGCTAATTTCTTCATCTTGCTCTTTACAGAATCTTAATGCTAATTCTTGTAAAGAAGGTTTTTTTAATTGTACACCTAAGTCATGTAACTTTTCACACTCTCTTGTAATCTGTAATTCGTGCTTAAGAGTTTCTTCTAATATTTCCATACAAGAACTAAAGCTCATTACAGGAGACATTAAATCTTTAAGTGTAGGAGTTATGTTGTAGTTAGTTAAATACTCAACAGCCCAATTAGAGTGTTCTAGCTCCTCCTTACTATAAGTCATATAAAGAGTAGATAGATTACCATACCCTTTAGTTTTTAACCACAGTCCCATAAATTTATATAACCTAGAGCTATATTCCTCTCTGCTTATTCTATGGTTTAATACATCTATAATTTTTTGATCTAACATTTTTTAAGTTTTTCTATATATTCATTAAATTGTTCTAAACTAATTTTATCATTTTTGGCTAACTTCATTATATTGCCATATTCAACTTCTGCATTTTCATAAGTCTGCATAAACTCAGAGCCTATCAACTTCATCTTTTCAGTTGTAAGAGCACTTTCCTTAATAGGTGTAAATCCACTTTCTAATGGACTACCTAAAGTTCCTGCAGCTTCAGAAAATTCTTGGCTAGGTATATTGTTTGTTATAGGAGTAAATCCTTCTTCCATTTGGTTTCCTTGTTTTAGTATAGGAGTAAACCCTTTAGTCTTTGGATCTTTAACAGTTTTTTTAGTATTAAAGTTCAGTTTAGACACATAACCTGGAACATTTAAATTATATTCTATTCCTAAGTTGTGAGAGCCTAATCTTGGAACTGGAAGATAAACAGCTTCTACATCAGTAAAAGAATCTAAAACAAATAACTGAGGAGTATTATCTACATTAGATTTAATGTATTTAACAGGATTCTTAGCTATTCTAACTCCACTTAAATCTTCTAATATAACTGCTCCACCTTCTAGTTTCTTAAACTTATCTTCTTTTACATAAGGTAAGTATTTTAAACTTACAAAATGGTTTCTTAAAAACTGCTCATAAAACTCAGTCATTTTATCTACAGTAAATTCAGATAGTCCTCTGTCTAAAGTTTCTACTAAACCTTCAGAAACTAATTGAGTAGGTAAAGTATGAGAGTAACTAAAAGGAGTAAACTCAAATCCATAAGCATGGAAATTGTAGTCTACAAATTTTTGAAACAACTCAGGTCTTTCTTCAGCTAACAATTCAAATTGCTCTCTTACAAAATCTAATTGAGACTCATCAAGTCCAGTGCTATTAGATAACATAAATCTTGGATTATTACCTTCCATATCAACTTTGAAGAAATTAAATAACTCTGAAAAGTTAGAGCCTTCTTCTTTCTTAGACTCAGCAGCTTTTAACTCTAAAAACTCTTGAGGGAAAGTAGTAAGCATTTCTACTCCGTTAGTTTGGTATAATTCTGTAGCTAGTGCAGTAAGTACATTAAAGTTCAACTTATCAATATCTTTGGCTACAATAACAGAGTTAGGTTTTGAATTGTTCATTTTCTGTCTCAGCTTCTTAAACATAGAATTATTAAAAGGCAATCCTACAGTCTGAGTAAGATAGTTAGCAGCTTCAACTACACCTTTTCTACGCAAATTATTAATAGGCTTTGAATCATCATTTAAAAACTCATTTGCATTTTCTATATTAGAATCTTCTATTACTCTGTCTTGCAAATCAACTAACAATAAGTTATCTGCTAAAGTAGCACCAGGTCCATTATCTCCTGTGTTTATATTTCTAATAACATTAGATATATCTTTAGCTTCTTTTTGTTTCATCAACTCAAAGTTTCTAAGAACTTTTAATTGTGTTAAGTAGAAATAATCTGGATAACTTTTTCCTTCTGCCTTAGCTTTAGTATGTGCTTTAATACTATCTTCTAATTGTTGCACATCTAGTGTGTTATAAAAAGTGCTTGTAAGAACTTCATTCACTTTCTCTAAATACTTTTCAGATTTAATGTTTGCAACTATACTTTGTTTGTACTCAGTTTTAATTTCTGATAAAGTCTCAGCATCAGTAGTTTCTTTGTTACTAATTCTTTTTACAAGCTCCTTAATGACAGGCTGGGCAGTAAATAACATAGAAGTTTCTAAGTCATAACCCATGTGTAACAAAGTATTAAATACATCAGTAGTGTATAAGTTTAAGTTAAATATATTAGCTAGAGGGTCTTTACCATTATCTACTACTGCAGCTAACTGCTCGTTAAAAGTTAAAGATAATAAGTCACCATTAAACCCTCTCATTTTACCTAGCTTAATAGCTTCAGATTTAAGACGTACTAAGAAAGTTTCAGTCTCTACTACTTCTCCATCTATCTCGTAAGTATATTTACCATTTTTTTTGGATTTTTTAAACTCAACACCATTTACATCCATAACAGGCTTAATAAGCAAAGGAGAATCTTCAAGAGTCATAGTTAAGTTACTTCTCTGAAATAATGCATGAGACTTGTTATTAATAGCTGCAGGACCAATAAGAGCTGAACCATCCATCATTCTTCTAAATATCTCAGAATAAGTTGAATTAGAAAAAGGTAATAAATTTTCTTTAGACTTTCCTTCTAATTCTCTAATCTTACCTGCAACTTCTTTAATAGTATCAAAGTTACCAGGAGTAAATACTTCACTTGTAGACTCAGATAAAATTGTTTTTATAATGTCTAACTTTCTATTATCTCTAGCCTTTTGAGTATTTTGTAATTCTATAGGTAAAGTTTCAAACTCTTTAATAGTAAAGAACTCACCTTGTTCCATCATATAGTTGTAAACAAATTCATTTACTCTAGAATTCAATTCGTGTAAAGCTTCCTTACTAGATTTTTTAAGTCTATTATGTGCTTTTATAGAATCTGTAACTTCTTTTAAGTCTCTTGCTTTATCATCTTTAGGCATATTTAAAAGAGCATTAGCTAAGAACTTATCTCCCTTAACTTTTGAAGATAATAGATTCCAAATTTGAGCAATCTCTGCAAAGTCAAATTCATTTGCAATTAAAGAAGGCCTTGCCTCATCTCTTCTTTCATATTGTAAATCATTCTTAACATCTTTTAAAATGTCTTGATACCATTTTTCTTCTTTAACAATGTTATGTACTTTTTCTATTTCCTCTCTAAGCTCTGAAAATTCATTTCTAACTAATGACTCTTCAAAAAATCTTCCTTTCAATTCGTGGAATTTCTCCAAGTATCTATCTATAGGCTCAGAATTAGCCATATCTAAGTAAGGTATTGGCTCATATTTACCCTCTCTATTTTTTCTTAGATTGTAGAAAATAGCATAAACTTTATCAATATCAAAGTCCAAACCTGCTATAGTAGTTACACCATGTGGCATAATAATATTTCCACCTGCCTCTGCAGGTAAAAATCCTTTAACCTTAATGTTAAACATTGAATACTTACCTTCAGTAGGGATTCTATATACAACACCTTCTCTAGCTTTTTCACCTAGGGCTTCTATAGTTACATCTTTCAACCAAGATGGTAGATACACTTCAAAGTGAGCTAATGATCCATCTTCATTGAATACTACTTCTAAATCATTATAACCTAAAGAAGAAGTATTATAGAATGAACCTCCGTTAATTTTTCTCTTAGTAATTCTATTTCTAAATAAAGAGTTAATTAAAGACTGTGCTTTATAAGTAGTATAAGGATTCATAAATAGTTTAAACAATCCTTTAGGGTCATTTCTATCTATGTCTTGAGTAATACCCTCAAATTGTTTACCTACACCTCTTTTGTAAGCTTCCTCTAAAATCAAATTTAATGGCTTAGAAACTCCTTTTTCTGGACTTAAGTCTTTCATTAACTTCTCATACTTAAATTCTATATCAGCATTTAATAAAGTATCAAACTCTTGAGCCATACTTTGTAACATAGGGTCTTTTAAGTTACCTGTAACTACTTTCCACAGCTGTGAACCTAATAAGCTTTTAGCATCAATGTGATGTTGAGGAGTTTCCACCTGTAATCTCCAAGCTGAATTATCTAGTATATGAGTAATTCCTCCCTCTAATTGATTATTTTCATTCAAAGTCATTACTCCATAAGAACCTACTTTAACACCTGAGCCAAATACTGCAGTAGCTTTCATACCTTCTCCAGTTTGCTCTAACTTTGTTAATCTGTTATAGATAGCTTCTAACTCAGGTCTTCCTTTTACCATAGAAGGAAGTAATACCATTTCAGAATTTTTGATTTGTAAAGGTGTTACTAGATTCTTAGAGTTAGTTAAAGGCAATATATTATGAGTGAAGATAAAAGGTTTTCTAGTCTGAAGTATAGTCCTCATGTCCGAAGGAGTTTCTTCTCCTCTCATTAATCTTTCAAAAGTAGCTAAAGTTTTGTTAGTTACTCTTGCTAAACCATGCTCTTGTTCTAGCCATCTCTGAGGAGTAATAAAAGCTTGAGCATCTGTAATATTCACAGACTCTGTATAAGCCTCTGCCATTTTATTTACAACTTCTTCAGACATTCCCTTCTTAGTAGCAGCTTCTTTAAAAGCTTCTACCCATGTAGGAGTTAAGTTTTCTACGTCTTCTATAAATATAAACTGAGTGTTTGGATGTACTTCTTCTCTATTTGTGTCTAAGTATTCTCCAGGTGACCATATCTCTTTTGCTCTCTTAAAGAAATCTTCTGTGTTTTTGTAGAATGCAATATCACCAGTAGTAATAGCTGCTAGATGTGCTCTAACTAACAAGTTATTTAAAGTGTATAATTCTACTGCTGTAGGAGTAGCTTTAAACTGAGTCTTTTCTAACTCTTTAGTTAATCCTATCTCTTCAAATCTTTGTATCTCATTTTGTACTTGTAAATCCATCCAACCTTCTATTACATCTCTAATTTCAGGTTTATTTACGTCAGTTAAATCAAATAAAGGATTTCCTTCATTGTCTAAGAATAGAAGACTTTCTTCAGTTCTATATACTCCTAAGTCTATCCCTTTTTTTAATGCTAGAGCATAATTACTTTGTCTAGCTGCTTCTGCTTGAGCTAGTTTAACAAACTCATTTAATAACTCAGTTCTATCATATACCTTAAACCCTGTAGTTAGCATTACAGGTGCAGTCTCTAGTATAGGTAATAAGTAATTAGCAAATTTTCTTTGAATAGCTGCATTACCATTTCCTAAGAATAAAGTAAAGGCTGTTTTTTCAAATTGTAAATCAGAAAGTCTTGAGTATTCTGTTTTAGAGAAATCTTCTTGAATACCTTCTATAATATCAAACTGAAAGTTTTCTCTCATTGCTGGGTCAGTATAATAACCATCCTTACCAATAAATAAGTTATTCTCTAAAAATGCATCTTTCTGATACTCTTCGAATAAGAAACTTCCATCAATTATTTGCTGTCTTAATTTACCAAAGAAAGTAGGTCTAATATGGTTATAAATTTTCTGACCATCTAACCCTCTATGTACTGCTTGATAATAAGAAGGACTTGCATCTTTAATTTGTCTTACAATACTTATAATACTATCATTCTGTCCTACAAAAGGGTCTTTGCCTTTAGACATATCAGTAAACAAAGATTTAAAACTATTTAATAATCTAGTTCTTTTATTTACAGCAGTATTAGTAATAGTTTTGTTTCCTTTTATTTCTGCAGAATCTGTAAAGAAATAATCAAGTACTTCTTTCTCTACAGGAAAGCCAATTGCTTCAAAAAGATTTGCTATTCTTTCTCTAACATTTTTACCATCTACTTTTACAGTCTCTATTGCTCTTAAGTATCTTTCTAGTCTGTTTTCATTAAATACATTCTTGCCATCTACTATAGTTATAATATCTCCTTTAGATTTAAGACCTGCTTCTATATCTCTTCTAATAGTTCTTTCAACTGTATTTCTATTAGAATCTATAATTTGAATACTATTTCCATCTTGTTTAATAAACTTAAAGTTAGGAGTTTGTCTTTGAGTAAATTGGAATAAAAGAGTTTTTAAATCTTGATCTCCTTGAATATCATTTATAATTTTAGTTATCCAAGGTCTAGTTCCTTCAAGCTCTCTAAGTCTTTCTTCCATTTTAATGGTGTTATTAACACCTGCCAATTTATTTATTAAGAAAGACTTTACATCTTTTGGATTCTCATACAAAGGAAACCCTTCTCCAAAGTCAGGGTCGTTAATATTCTCAATAGTAATATTACCATCTGCATCTTTGCCTGTAATTTTTTGCTTAGGAATAGAACTAAACCACAATAACATTTTGTCATTTAATGACTCATAAGGGCTAGAACTAAATACTGCTTTTTGCCAGCTTTCTTTATCTGCTTTATTGTCATTGCTTTCATATACTAAACTTTCGTCTAGTAAGTCTTCACTAAAGTTTAAACCTGTGTTGTATTTAGAAGTCAAGTCTTTAAGAGCTTCTTTATATAAAGGACCAGGTTTTATACTTCCATTACTATCTTCATAGAATAAATTAGTTAAAACTGCATTTATTTTATTTTCAATAGGTTGGTACTCTTTAAATAAATTACCATTGTCATCATAAAATCTTTCGTATAATTCGTGATAGATAGTAAAGTATACATTATCCTCTACATTTTTAGTATCTATCATTTCTCTTATCAACTCAGAAATTGATTTAAACTGATTAGCACTCTCTTTTCTAGTAGCTAATAAATGGTTTCTAAAGTATAAATCATTTACTAAATTTAATCTAGCTTTTAACTCTTGGTTTGTACCTATACCCTCAGGTAAACTGTACTTTAAAAAAGAAGGAGAGTCCTTTGTAATAGGAGTTAAGTTTTTATATATACCACTAGAAGCTCTAAAGAATAATTCGTCTATGTTAATATTATCTGTAGCTATAGATTTTACCCATTGGTACATTCTCTTGAACCAACCTTTAATAATATTAGGTAGATTCTTTAAACTATATCCTACTTTACCTTCATTTAAAACAAACTCTGAAAACTTATCTGCTAAGAATTCTTCTACTTCTAATCCAGTTTTACCTTTAGTTTCTTTTGGATATTTTTCTCTTGCTTCATTTAATATCTTAGCTTGTTGCTCACTAGTTAATCCTAAAGTAAATACTAAGTGGAAAGCTTCGTGATAAGTAGTACCTTGTCCTGCATTCTCTGCAATATAAACAGCTGCATCTGTAAATAATCCCCAAGCTATCTTTCCACCAGTAGCTCTTACATTCTTAATTGCTTCTAATACGTGGATAGGATAGTTAGGAAAGTTCTTTCTAAACCAAGCTAATTCTTGGTTCTTATCCCACATCTTAAGACCTTTAGTAGCTAATTTTGCTTTAGGGAAGTTATCTCTTCCAAACCTAGTCTTAGGTTTTTTACCTAAAAGCTTATTTACTTTTTTAGCTTCTTTTTCAGTAGGGGTAACTTCTGGTACTGTGGTAGTACTTTCTAATGCTTGATTATTAAACTGTGACTTTGGTATAGAGTTTATATTAGGTTCTTGTATTTTTAAGTTACCAGCTTCTAAATCTTGTAATTTAGTTTCTAAAGCTTCCCTTTTCTTTTGATAGTTACTTTTTACTTCATTAACACTTTGATTTATAGCATTTAGTCTCTCTAGTAAATCTTTTACATCTGACTCAGTAATAGTCTCTCCATTCTGTTTTTTTCTTCTAATAACAGCTAATAAACTAAGCAAAGCAGTTACAGCAGAAGAGTCAGCATCTTTGTTATTTTTCTCTAAGTTATTTAACTCTTTTTCTACATTTTCTTCAGATGTAGAATTTAACCACTCTTGAAAATCTTTTATTCCATTTTCATAAGTTAAATACTGTTTTAAATATTCGTCAAACTTGTCTCTGTTATCAGTTTCTGGAAGAATATAAAAAGATACTTTATCTCCTAGTTTCTGTTCTATTTTTTTAAAGTCTTCTAAATTTACTCCAAAGCAACCCATTGATGCTGCATTATCGGAAATATCATTATTACCTATGAGAGCTTCTCTAGTAGATAAGTTAGCATGAAATCCAATAAAACTAGATGTGCCATCAGTTCTTTCTACTTTAGTTTCACTTAATGACCATGTAGAATTTGCTCCATAAGAATATCCTGCAGTCTTTTTAACACCTTCAAATATTCCCGAAGGAGTTATTTTTAACCCTGCAAGGTCGTATGCTTTTTGACTATAAGCTATAGTAGATAAAACTTCTTTATTTCTAAAGTCTCCTTTATGTTTTCCAATGATAGCTTCATTTTCATAAATCAAGTTACCTTGTTTGTCAAATATAGATATTGTACGAGATTCTTTGTCTAAAACTGCATAATCTCTTTCTCCATATTTTTGTCTATGTAGTTCTCCTAATTTGTTTAAGTCAAATGATCCATCTACAACTAACTCAACAGTTTGAGGAAAATCTAATCTAGAAGTATCTATAACAGCAGCATTTCCTACAGTATTAAAAGTCATAGATACTACAACCATTGCAAGAATTACTTTAGAATAAATTTTCTTTATTACATCTTCTAATTTTTTAGAAAATTTAGCTGTACCTGCTTGTAATTCTCCTAATGCATTTGATACAAATTCTGAAACAGATAAACCTATTTTCTTAGCTTCATCTCTTAATATTTTTTTCTCAGAAGAGGATAGTTCAGTATTTATTACTTTTGTTATCTTCTCTTGTATCTTTTTTTCTTTCGCTACTTCCTTTTTTGTAGGCTCAGTCTTTACAGGTTCTACAAGAGGTAGTTGTAACTGAGGATTAGTCTTTGCCTTTGCTTTTTGTTTTTCAGTTTTCTTTGTAGCAACTTCTATCTCTTTAAGAAGTTTATTTATATCTTTTTTCTCTTTTTCTAATTTATTTAGTTCTTCTTTTTCTGCTTTATTTAGCTCTTTAATTTCATTCTGAATATTAGCTTTTTCAGCTTTAATAAGTTGAGGGTCAGCTTTTTGAGCACCAGCTATTAATCCTTCTTCAACTAATATGTCATATTGGTAAAGATCTAAAATTCTTTTTTCTTCTAAAGTAAAATCAGTATACACTCTTCCTGTACCTGATGCCAACTCTCTAGTAAGTACTCTAGCAATTTCTTTATCGTATTTAGCGTTGATTTCTTTAAACTCGTCATATTTTTGTTGAGCATATTTCCCATCAAAATTAAAATAAGGTTGTCTTGCTGCTACAGCATAACTCCATCCATCTTTGAAAAAATCTAATTGTTGTTTATCAAATTTGGCATCTAACTCTTCCTTCCTCCTTCTTTCTATGTCAGCTTGTTGCGTTGGTTGTTCTGTAGTAGTTTTTGTTTTAGGCTTTGCTTTATCTACTGGACTTAAATCTATAGCTACCATAGGTGAATGGAAAAATTCACCATTGTGCTTTGCTAAGTCTGTAGACATTCTACCTTCTTCTATAATTCTTTTATTATATGCAGGAGTATTAAGAAGTGGATTTAATTTAGAGTTGTTAATTTGAACAATTTTATTGCCCATATCTGTCATCTCGTAAAAAATTTCAGCTCTAGCTCTATTTAATTGTTCTGGAGTAGCTTCAGGATTTTCATTCTTAAACTCTTCTAATTTTGCATGCATTTTTCCTTTAGGTGCAAACAATACATTAGACTCACTATGGAAATTGTCAGCTATGTCAGGAGCATAGTTAGTCTTTCCATTTTTATTTACTTTGACAAATCTCACAATATCCTGAAGCTCCATCATAGCTCTATCAGAGTCCATTCTTGGGTCTACTCCTACTTTAGATATTATATCTATTACTTTGCCTTTTAGGTTAGTATCATTTAACTTTTTAGTAAAAAGTCTGTAAGGATAATATTTTTTATCATAAGGGTTTTTAATAATAGCATAGACATGGCCTGCTTTAACTGTAGACTCTGGAGTAACATCTACTGGATTATTATTAAAGTTTTCTAGTATATCCTTATGTTTAGGTTTAGTAGAATTTAAGTTAGGTAGTTTTATAGAAAATCTTCCATTGTCTATAATACCTACTCCTAAGGTAACATCTTCATTACCTAGTACAGTGTATAACTCATTCAATTGATTAATAGAGTTAAATCTACCTCCATTAATATTTGAAACAGTCAAGTTAAAAGAAGGGTTGAATTTACCTTTTAACCCATTAGTTTTAACATATTCTTGTAACTCAGACCAAACTCTATTTCTTACTAGCTCTAATTGCTCACTAGATAATACTGATAAATTACCTAAAGCATTTCCTTTAGTATCAGTAACAGTAATAGCTAGATTTTTTATATTACCATCTTTAACTTGTTTTTTAACAAAGTCATCTTCTAAGTTAACTTCTAGTTCTACCTTGTCACTTATGTTTAGATTACTAATGTTTTTAGTATCTACATTTAAATAATCCCAATTATTATTAGCTACAAATACTCCATTCTCATCTTTAAGTACTTGCCACCCATTACTATCCCAATTTATTTCAAAATCAGTTTTATCAGTTGGCTTAATAGACTTAGGAGTAACACCTTTGTTTATAGTAAAAGTAGCTTCTACAGGACTACCATTAGTATCTCTTTTTACTTTATACATTACAGCCTCTGCAAATATAACCTGGTTAGGGCTACCTGAGTAGTCAGGCATAGGAGTAGTTTCATCTGAAGGTTTAACCCCTTCTGTATCTACAATTTCTTCTCCTAATTCTGTAGTATCACTATCTTGTTTAAACTGTGCAAAATAAGCTTGAATTCTTTTTCTATCTTCTGGTCTATTTTTGTCATAGTAAAGCTTTGCTAATTCTTGAGCAGAAGTTACTCCTAGATCTGAAAGTATCTTGGAGCCTGTTAAATCATTGTTTTGTATTAAATCTTGTAATTTATCTGCAAAAAACTGGATTTGTTCGTCAGATACCTCAGAAGTTTTTTTAGATTCTTCCTCTACTTCAGCAGGAGAAAACCCTTCTTCTGATATATTTTTTACTTCTTTACTAAACTTATTAGCATAGTCTGCTTTTATTATAGCAGTAGCCTCTTCATTTCTAGCATACTTTTTTAGAAGATCATTAAAACCTTTTTCTGTATCTGTAACAGATAACTCTTCTTGTAAATCTATAAGTAACTGTTGATTAGCTTGTTGTCTATACTGTACTTTTGTTTCTTCCTTTAAAAGGTTATTAACATAGTTACTAATATTTTTACTTGAATTTTCTAGCTTATTCTTTTTATAAAGATATTCTGTAGCTGTATTTTCATAGTATTTAGATAATTCCTCAGTATCCTTATTAAAAGTTTCTGAGTCATTTTCTTTCATATTAGACTCTAATTCATTTAGCTGATTTTCTAAGTAATCTTTTTTATTTTGTAAAAAATCTTTACTTTCTCCAATATCTTCAGCTAAAAGTTTATTTATTGCAGCTAACTCATCTTTTAATTCATATCTTCTTTCTCCTAAAGGACTTAACTCATATTTCCCTTTTTCAGTAGTTGCAGCTACAGAGTAAGATTGTCTTAAACTATTTACTCTATCAGCTATAATGTTTTGCTCTAATTGTCTTTTAGAAAGTTCTTCTTGGTAGGTAAGTGGTTCATTCTTATGTTGTTGTTGTGTAACATCAACAATAGCTTTAGCACTTTCTATATATCTTTTTTGAGTTTCAAAATAATCTCTAGGCTCTACCTTTTTTCCATCTATTTTAAACCCTTCTGGGTACAAAGTATTTAATTCTCCATCTTCCTTCTCTAAGTTCATGTTTACAACTTGCATTGCAGTGTCATATCCATCTGGAAGATTAACTATATCATTTACCCATTTATTAACAACTTGGTTATAGGCAGTAGAAGTAGCCTCTACAAACTGATTATTATCTAAAAAGGATTTTATTTTTTCATTATTCTCCTTTAGATTATCTTGAGTTCTTTGCTGATTATAATATTTGTTTAATATTTTATTTTGAGCTGAGTTTAAGAATCTACCTCCACTTTGTACAATTGTAGCACCCATAGCACCTTGCACCATAGCTTTTTGTATCTCTTTATCTTGTAGGTATTCACCTATCCTATCATACAAAGAATTATTTTCAACATCTAAGCCCATATTTTTATAAGCTTCTCTGATAGCTTCTTTACCTACTATGCCTTGGTAACCTTCTTCTACACTTTCTAGCCCTACCTCTGTACCAAAAGCTAGTGCTTTTCCTAATCTTCCTAATCCTGCAAAACCTCCATAGATACCTGTATACTGAATTGCATCAGTTAGCGTAGCACCCCAGTTCCATTTGTAAGTAAATGCAGCAGCTTCATTTGCTAAATCTGTTGCCTCATCATAAGAACTACCATTCTCTAAAGCTAAATCATAAGTTTGATTATATATCTCTCTACCTTCCATCATGCCTTCTGTTGCACGAGACATTAAGGTAGCACTTGCAACAGTTCCTGCTCTATTTAAAATCCCTACTGCTTGAGGAGTTTTAGAAAGTGATTGTGCTAATTTAGCAAATCTACTTACTTGTCCAAGTCTTGTAGAAGCTGCAGCTAATCCACTACTTGCTAAACCACCTGTAGCATAAGATGCTGCTAAGAGTGCTAAAGTAGGACCTAACTGTTCAATAGTTCTACCCCACCACTTTCCATCAAATGGTGCAAATACTTGCTCATCTTGTTCTGCAGTTGTAAATAAAGGAGCAAACTCCTGAGCATTTTCTTTGATAAAGTCTCCTGCTTTAATAAAAGCTCCACCTAGACCATCTTCTAGCTCAGACATTTCAGAGCCTAAATTTAAAAGATACCCAGGTACAGAGACAAGCTCTCCTACAGCTCCTGCTAAAGCATTAAAAGTACCAGCCTTAATAGCTTGCCATCCACTTTGATTAGCTGCTAATTGTTGTTTAAAATCTATTCCAGGTGTAGCAGGTATACCTCTTTCTGCCGCTAAGGCTGCTTGTTTTGGGTCAAAAGTAACTCCTGGTGTTACATCTGAAGTAAAAGACTGAGCAGCTGGAGGTGTGGCTTTTTTATTAAAAGGTAAGCCCGTTATAGGATTAATATTTGAGTTATTATCTACTGGCATTTTTTATTTTTTAGATTTTAATATCAATTCTTCAGCTTCTACAAAAGAGATATTTTTCTCATTTGCATATTCTATTATACTCTCGTAAAGAGGTTCATCTGATAAATACTGTATTTTTTTATTATATAAAATTAATGCATCTTCAACTATCTTAGTAGCATCACTCAAAGTTGTATTTATTTCCTGTTCATCGCCTGTATTTGAATCAGTATATTTAAGTTTTATACTATTTTCATCTCCTGTATTTATAATTGTAATATCAGGAGCTTGCGGAGGAGTATATGAGTTCAAGCTTTTTTGGAAAGGGTGTAAAATAATTTCTTGAGCTTGAGCAGCTGTACTTTGAAAAACTTTGTTTATTTCTGTATTTCCAATTGTACCATTTTGACCATCTCCTAATGGAAAATAAAGAGAAATAGCTAAAGATGTAGCGTCTACTCCAGAACCCTTTGTTAATTTAAAAGGTTTAGACACATATCTATTTCCATCTAATGGTTGAGAAGAAAAAGCTAAATTATTATAATCCCCACTACCTTCTACTTTGTCAGTATACTCATTTATTCTATATGCAGGTATTTTTCCATTTTGAACAAATCTCTTAAAATTTACACCAGTAAACTCTGTTAAAGTTGCAATATCTTTTTCTGATACAGCTACCATAGTTCTATCAAAATAACCAGGTTCTTCTAATAAACTGTTAAGACTCTTTTTAGATGATACCACATATTTAGGATCTAAAAACTCTTCGTTAGGTAATTGAGTAGTCATACCATGAGTGATAGTAGTTGTTTTATTCTTTTTTAAATTTTCACTTACTCTATCTTTATAATTAGAATACTCATCGCTTAAATTATTAGCTAATCTTCTAAACTCTGCTGGTAATATTCCATTTATACCAGGAACCATACTATAGACAGATAAATTTTCTGCAACATCTCTTAAATCTAATACTTCTCCAGTTGCTTCTATTAGTAAACCATCTGGGTAATTTTGTTCTATGTAATTTTCTAGTTTAAGAGATTGGGTAGCTAATTTATCTTTTCCAGCTTTTGTTTGAGCTTCTTTAAGTCTTTGTTCTGCAGCATCTTTTTCTAATGCCATTCCATTTAACTTGTAGGATATTTCTTGAATAAGCTCTGATGTAAAATTAGCACTTATTTCTTCAGGTATATCTCCAGATAACCATTGTTCTGGAGTTACTTCTAAATTTTTAGTATTTGGATTACTACTTAAATAATTATCTAAAACAGACTGAGATGCACCTTCAGAACTATCTATAAATTTTTGTAAAGAAGCTTCAGTAGTTCCTCCTGGAGAATTTACTTGCATACCTGGTGATTCAAAATCATAATTAATTACCATGTTTTCTAATTCAAAACCATAATCCATTTCTTTATAAGGATTACCTTTAAATGTCTGACTAAACTCTGTATCCTTAAACCCAAGCTCAGAAGCAACAGCTTGTATAACAGGAGTTAAATAATGTCCAGGATTTAAACTCTCTCCTATAATATAATTAGATTTTTCTTGCTCAGTTAAATTGTTATAATCTTCTCTACTTATAAACTCTTTTGTATTTCTATCTTGTATAACTTCTAACATATAAGGAGTGTATTCACCTGTTTCAGAGCTATAGAAACTACCTTCTGGTATTGCACCAAATTTTTGGTTTTGTGATAAATAGCTAATAGTATTATCATCTCTGTAAAGTTTCTGAATTGCTATCTCCATTATCCTTCTTTCTGTAACTTCCTCTACTCCATTAGTAGTTGTTATAACCCACTTTTGGTCTCCAGAAAATGCATCTGTAGTAACTTTACTAGCGTTAGCTTTAGTGTCTTTTACTAGTTCTTTTAGCCTATCATTTACGTTTACATAGTCAGCTATTTCCTCAGTATTAAAAGAGTTGTACATTCCTGTAATAGGATTAAATTCTCCTACACCTGAGTAGTTATTCATTAAAAACTTTGACCCAAGCTCATACTGCTCTTTACTTATAGTACCTTTAGCTAATTTTTCTTGCTGCCTTTTATCCCACTCATTATAAGTATTTAAATTAGTTTCTATAGCATTAGCTTTTCCACCAGGAGAAAACTCTTTTCTTACTCCATCTTTTAGCATTTGTACAGCAGTCATCCCTTCTCTAGTAGTTAAATCTACTCCAGTAGATAGTGCATTAGATTGTGTATAAATATTATCTATAAGACTTATAGCCTCCACTCTATCTTGAGGTAAAGAGTTTAACTTAGCAGCTAGTTCTTTTTGTGCTTCTAAATCTTTAATTGCAGCATCTTGGGTATTTTGCTTTTGTTTTAACCCTCTAGCTAACTCATCAAAAGGAAGCTGCCAAGGGGTAACCTCTTGTTGCCCTGCTAATTGTAAATTTTGACTTATTGGAATTGGCATGATTATTCTCCCTTTGGTTTTCTATATTTAATAATATTTTCTTCTTTTCCAGTACCTAAAGCTCTTATGACACTTTTCATATTATCTTGAGTTATAGTAAAGTCAGGGAAAGCTTCTTGCAATACTTTTAACTGTGCAGAATTAGTAAGACCTTGGTTCTTAGTTAAACCTAAATCTACTAAAGCTTTACCTGTTTGCTCTGCAGCTGTAAGTCCAGTAGTAGTGCGTAAATCCTCTCTATCTTTTATACTTTCTTTAGTTAAATCTTCTTGTTTAACATTAAATTGAGACCTTTGAGTTCTTGCTTGTTCTCCTCTCATACCAAGTTCTCTATTTAATCTCTCTCCTTGTAAAATAGCATCTTGGATAGCTTTAGTAGTACCAGTTGCTATTGCAGATTTTAAAGCAGGACTATCAGTTAAACCTGCTCTAGTGGCTGCACCTTCTTGTCTAGCAGCTCTTTCTACGTCAGCAGTGCTTACTCTTTGCTCTCTTGTAATACTTCTATCTTTACCATAATCTACTACATTTTCTCCAATACCTTTCATAGCTGCTAAGTTAGCTAATGGAGCAACCATATTTCCAGCTAACTGAGCTATATCTCCAGGAGTTAGATTACCTTCTCCTCCTTCTCCTCCTTCTCCTTCTCTCCTTTCTCTTCTCTCTCCTTCTCTTTTTTCTCTTTCTTTTCTTGATCTTTCAGTAACTCCTGTCTCAGTAACTCCTGTTTTAATGTCACTAAAAATATTATTTTTTCTATTAAGAGCCCTTGTCTTATAATAACTAGTACCATCTACAGCCATAGTAGGTAAATTTAACTCTTTACCACTTTTAGAAGCTTTCCCTCCACCTTTAAAGTTAGGTAAAAAGTCTTGATCTAAAGTCCCTCCTGGCTGTTGTAATTTATTAAAACCTCTAGAGAAGTCATTTAAATTATAAGTTTTTGTAAAACCCAATTCATTTAATCTAGCAACATCATTAGTACTTAGAGTTTGTCTTGCATTTCCTGCATAATTTTCAAAAGAGTTATACTCATCCATAGTGTAATTATTATTTCTAGGTTTAGCAGATTTTCCTTTGCTTTTATCCTTTACACGAATCTTATTTTTTACATGGATTTTAGCCCGAAGTCCTCCATCTGATTTCATGTAACCCATTTGATTGCGTACAGATTCAGGTAACTGTGGTAATCCTTTATTGTCAGATGGTATAGCTTTTAATGAACCACCTTTTTTATATTTTTTCATTGCCATTTCTTCTCCTCTATTTACTAAGCCTTGCATTTCTTTGGCTTTCTCTTGTTTAATATATAATTCTTCTTCTGCTAGTCTTCTAGTATTTTCATCTTTTATTTTAATTACTTTTTTAGCATCCTTACTAAATGGTTTACCTGTTTCAGGATTAATAGTTGTATCACTAAACACTACTCCTCCTTTTGTAATTCCTTCTCCTCCTTCTATTTCAGCAACAGGTTTTCCTCTATGTTTAGTAATTACTCCACCTTCTTTATGTAAATATCCATCTACCATCTTACCATTTTCAGGCATCAATTCCATCTCTAAAGGTAATTTAGTTCCAAATTTAGCAAATGGTAAGGAATTAACTTCTGAAGTTGTATTCATATCAAAAGTATCAAAACTATCAAGAGTATCAAAACCTTTCATTACACCTTTCATTCCACCTTCAGTAGAAGACGTACCTCCTAATAAAGATTTCATACCACCTTTAAATCCTTCTGGACCTTTAAACATTCCTTCAGCTCCTTCAGCTCCTTTAATTCCTCCTGCCAATCCACTAGCCATATCTGCTATAGGAGCTATAGTATCAAAAGCTTGTCCAGCTTTACCTAGTCTCTCACTCTTTTGATCATTACCTTTATTATAAGCCATCTCAGAAGAACCTTCCATTATATCCCCCACTCCTTTTGCAATGTCTCCAGTACCCATTGTACCTCCAGAAAGAACTGCAGAGGTTGTTCCTACAGCTGCTTTACCAATACCTGATGCAATACCAGCTGCACCTGACTTATCTTTTTCTTGAACTTTTTCATTTAAACCTT
>Ga0208898_1000769_pt1 | contig 23359 bp, 31 predicted proteins | sample VirMetDEL_Mar_4_FD_184513 | JGI IMG/M metagenome (GOLD analysis project Ga0208898, IMG submission 184513) | Aqueous microbial communities from the Delaware River and Bay under freshwater to marine salinity gradient to study organic matter... | ecosystem: Environmental > Aquatic > Marine >...
AGCTTGACGAACACAGTAAGCGCTTTGACCGACTAGAGGCGATAATGGCTCGTGGGTTCGGCATGGTAGCAGTAATGATTACTATGGCGATCGCTATCCTAGAGTTTGCTAGATAATGTGGCAGACATTGCTTGGCCCACTAACTAACCTTATTGGCGGGCACCTTGAGCGTAAGGCCGAAGAGAAGAAAGCGGTACACGAGCGTAAGCTAGAAGCAATTAAGCAAGACAGTAACTGGGAAAATATTCATGCAAATAACGCAAGCAGTTCATGGAAAGACGAATGGTTTACTATCTTGTTTTCAGTACCATGTATACTTGCGTTCTTCCCTAGCATGGTGCCTGTAGTTATGCAAGGGTTTGCTGCTTTAGATGGTATGCCTGATTGGTACAAAGGTTTTTTGGGGGCTGCTGTTGCAGCATCGTTTGGTATTCGTGGTTTAGCTAACTGGAAAAAATAAATATGTATAGTGTTGGTGATCAAACATTTCCAGATATTCAGTCTGCTCGTGCTTACGACTACGAGAACAGCGGAACTATTGATAACGTAAAAGCAGGACCAGCTGAAGGTTTTAATGGTACTTATCATGACGGTACTGTTAATGCTAATTATGTTCAACAACAAGAAGAAAACGCAGACCCCGCAGAACAAAATAGAACTTACACGTACGTAAGGGAATCTCGTGATCTTGACGGAGGTGACTCTAGGCATCTTTGGAATGCCTATAGCATAAAAACAACGGAAGGTCACGCTGGTTTACGGGAGCTTTACGCCGACAGAAAAGAATACGCACAGTTATTTGGAAATGCAGATAACTTTATTACGTACATGGATTCAATGTACGACTTGCAACAGTCTGAACCTGAGCTTTACAACTGGTGGGAAACATTTACTATTGAAGAGTACATTGTTGATCGTTATCCTAACGATTATGCAATGCTTGACATGTATCAAAACCCGCAAGACTACACGGATTCTGGCCCTATTATTGAACAATTAGAGTTTGATTATAAGTTTGCAAGTGAGTCTGTTAGAGAACATCAACTTAGGGACATGACTCAATCGGAAGGCTATAGAGCTTTAGCACAGCAGTACGGCCTTGATGATGTAGTTAGAAACCAAGATGGTGACGTCTTTGCCTTTAATGGCGGTTTTCCGGTAGAAATTTTTGAAGTAGATGACCATTTAGGTCCCGGCGATTTTATTAAAATTGCAGTAGCAATTGGTTTAAGCGCTTGGGCAGGCCCTCATATTTCTACTGCCCTTTCTACAGCAGGAACAGGAACTACAGTTGCTTCTGTTACTTCTAGTGCAATTACTTCAGCAGCATCGCAGCTTATAACAACAGGAAGCATTGATCCGTCTAATTTGTTGCGGGACATTGCAACAGCTGGTATTTCTAATGTTTTAAGTGGTCCTATGACAGACCTTCTTAATTCAGCTGCTCCTGAGTTAATGGAAAGCTTAAGAACAGCAACAACAGGCTCTGGAATGCTGGACGATGCTTTAAGGGCTGCAGCAAACAGTGTAATTAGACAAGGCATTCTTAACGGGGAAGTTGATTTAGGAACAGCAATTACTGCTGGTTTGTTTACTACTTTAGATGACGTTATTGAGTTTTTGTTCCCGCCTGATGAAGTAAGCGCAGAACAAGCACGAACTTTGTGGGACAATGATTTGTTTGACTCTCAAAGAGAAGAATTAAACACATTGTTGGAAGAGCAGTTTAATCAAACTGTAGCAGGTTTGGTAAGCCAATTAGACGCTGAAACATCTGCTTACTTTGCTGATATATTAAATAATTTACAAACACAAATAGATGATACTGGTTACTGGATTGTAGATTTTGATCTTCCTGATGATCCTTCAGTATCACAGTACGTTCATGAGTCTTTACGTGGAACTGCTTTAGATCCTTCTGTTTATAACGACATGACGGACGAAGATGCTCGCATGTATATGGAACGTGCCGGGTATACTGATGAACAAATTGATTTTTATTTAGGAAACAGACCTCAACCAGAAGTTCCTAATGGGTTGCTTACCTTCCGTAATACCGGAATGATGGCAGACCCTGATTTGCCTTTTTCTGTAAACTACAACCCAGAAACAGATCAGTACTATGTGGTAACTACTGACGGAAAATATAAAGCAATTTCAGCAGCCCAAGCTCAACAGTTAATGGCTATTGAAGATCAAATTGACGCTATACCAGAAGTGTTGGGTCAAGCTGGGGCTTATTATTACGAAGACGACTTAGGAAATAGGGTATTTATTTCTGATGCTCAAGCTCAAGAATATAGAGAACAACTTGAGGGTTTATTTCAAGAACAAGCTAATTATCTTGAAAGCGAAGGATTAGCAACAGGCGGTAATATTTTTGGTGGCTTTGATGACGACGGGCGTCCTTATCTTACTGGAGAAGGGATTGACGATTGGTTAACTTCTACAGACCCTACTGACGCAGGGCCTATGCCAATAGACTTTATTGACGACTATGATGACATAGACGAAAGCACTGTAGACGAAGAAGAAGATTTTGAAGTTGAGCCTCAGCCAGAGCCAGAACCTCAGCCAGAGCCAGAACCTCAGCCAGAGCCAGAACCTCAGCCAGAGCCTGAGCCTCAGCCAGAGCCAGAACCTCAGCCAGAGCCTGAGCCTTCTCCAGAGCCTGAGCCTTCTCCAGAGCCAGAGCCTTCTCCAGAGCCAGAGCCTTCTCCAGAGCCAGAGCCTTCTCCAGAGCCAGAGCCTTCTCCAGAGCCAGAGCCTTCTCCAGAGCCAGAGCCTTCTCCAGAGCCAGAGCCTCAACCAGAGCCTGAGCCAGACGAGCAATTGTCTGCTGCGGAAAGAAACATAATTGAAACTATTCTGGCAAGCGCTGCTCAAACACAAAGACAGTTAACAGAAGTAGAAGTAAATCTTCTTGGTGCCTTAACTTCGGGAAATGCTGCTACGGTTAGAAACATTTTAGACGGTGTTTCCGCAGGTGAAGCTAATATTTTAGAAACCCTTCGTGGTTTAAACATAGATACATCTGAAATACAAAGCCAAATAAGCATCTTAAGTGGTCAGTTAACAGGAACAGAAGAAAACATTGTTCTTCAAATTTTAGACAGCGCAGCAGCGACAGGCAGGGCGTTAACTGAAACAGAACAAGCGTTAATTGATGCTCTTGAAGCAGGAAATGTTAGTGTTATTAAAGGAATACTTAAAAATATTTCTGCTGGTGAGCAAGAAATATTGGATGTTCTTGCAGGTTTAGACATAGACGTTACTGACATTCAAGACCAAATTTCAGGTCTCAGCGATCAACTTAGCGACACTGAACAAAACATTGTTGACCAAATTTTAGAGAGTGCTTCTGCAGCAAACAGAGATTTAACTGAAACAGAACAAAATTTACTCGATGCTCTTAACTCTGGAAACGCTGAAGTAGTAAGAGAAATACTTAATGGCATTTCTACTGGTGAACAAGATATTTTAGATGTTCTTTCCGGTTTAAATATTGATACGACTAATATTCGTGCAGACTTATCAAGCTTAAGTAGTCAGCTGACTGGTGCTGAACAAAACATTGTTAATCAGATTTTAGAGACAGCGGCTGCTTCCGGAAGACAACTTACAGAATCAGAACAGAGCATAATTGACGCCCTTCAATCTGGAGACGTTAGAGTAGTTAGGGATGTTTTAAACGGTATTTCTTCCGGTGAGCAAAGCATTCTTGATACCCTTGGTTCGTTAAACGTAGACACGTCTGACATACAAGATCAACTTTCTAATTTAAGCGGTCAGTTAAGCAGTGCAGAACAAAGCATTGTTGACCAGATTTTAGCAAGTGCTCAATCAACAGGAAGAGAGTTAACTGAAAGTGAAACAAGGTTACTAGAGGCGTTAAGCTCTGGAAATACTGAAACAGTACGTGACATACTGAACGGTATTTCTACAGGCGAGCAAGATATTCTTTCTGATCTTGGTAATTTAAATGTTGATATTGATTCAGTTCAAGGATCTCTAACCAACTTAAATACTTCAATAAACGTTGGTTTAGAAGGGCTTGCTGACGCTCTAGGCGTACAAACTTCTGATCTTATAGCCGCAATTGAAAACCTAGGTACAGGACTCTCAGGAGATTTAACCGGGTTAGAAGGGGCTGTACTACAAGGGTTAAACGGTTTAGCCAGCAGCTTAGGAACAGACATAGGAACTGTTGTTGGGTCAATCGAAGGTCTTGGGTCTGGAATAGCTTCAAACATTCAAGGGCTTAGTGATTCATTAGGGACTGAAATAGGCACTGGATTTGCAGGACTAGGCTTACAATTAGGCGAAGGTCTTGAAGGATTAGGCACTCAACTAGGGGCTGGCTTTGAAGGTCTTGGAGGTCAGCTAGGGGCTGGCTTTGGTGGTCTTATGTTGGGATTGGCAGGCTTAGGTGGTCTAATTCCAACCCAAAAAGACATCTACGCTGCTATGCCAAAAGAACGCCTTACATATACACCTACTCAATTTAAAGGTTTAGGGTACCAAAGAAGACCACAACAAGGAATGCTCACATCTCCTCAAGCACCAACAGCTATGGATGCTCTTAATCAGTTCATTGAAAGGAATAAAACAGTATGACGTATTTAAATTTAATGAACAATGTTTTACGTCGTTTACGTGAAGACGAAGTGTCTAGCGTGTCTGCTACTACGTACACTAAAATGGTTAGTGACTTTATTAATGACGCTAAAAAGTTAGTAGAAGAGTCTAACGATTGGTCTGCTTTGCGTGAAACTATTGTGGTAAGCACTACTGCTTCCGACAACAGTTACTCATTGACTGGCAGCGGTGACAACGTAAAAGTCATGTCGGTAATTAACGACACGCAAAACTGTTTCATGGAGTACCAAACTAAAGACTGGTTTAATGATTCTTTATACATTGCTAATGCAGTAGAGGGCGCACCTAAATACTACACGTACAACGGTTTGGATTCTAGCGGCGACACCGAAGTACTTGTAGGGCCAACACCAGACGGTGTCTACAGCCTGCGGTTTGACGTGGTTAAGCGACAGGCAGACTTGAGTTTTAACACTGACACGCTGCTTGTTCCAGCAATGCCTGTAGTTCACCTTGCTGTGGCTTTGTTAGCTCGTGAACGTGGTGAAACAGGCGGTACGTCTACTGCAGAATACTTTTCTATTGCTGATAAATTTTTGTCTGATGCTATTGCAATAGATGCAGCAAAACACCCTGAAGAAATGGTATTTAGGACTATTTAATATGGCTCAGGAATTACGTAGTATTAATCTTGTTGCTCCTGCGTTCAAAGGTGTTAACACCGAAGACTCGCCTTTAGCACAAGATCCGTCTTTTGCTGAAATAGCAGACAACGCAGTAATCGACAAGCGGGGTCGTATTGCCGCACGTAAAGGACATACAGTTCTTACAACAACTAAAACTGTTTTAGGTTCTGACTCTTTAAGAGCAATTAAGGAGTTTAAAGACAACGCTGGCAACACTAAAATATTTTCTGTAGGTAACAATAAAATTATTAGTGGTACTGCCACATTGGTTGACGAAACTCCCGGCAGTTACACAATTACTGCTGACAACTGGAAGATGGTCAACTTTAACGACAAGATTTATTTTTTCCAGCGAGGTTATGAGCCGCTTGTTTACGATAACGCAGGAGGCTCTGTAGTCACACTCAGCAGCGTTTCTGGTGCAGCTGGTGTTACTAGCGCTATGTACGGCAACGAGGTTTTAGCGGCTTATGGTCGGCTTTGGACGGCTGACTTTAATAGTGATAAATCTACTGTCTACTGGTCAGACTTGCTGATTGGACATGATTGGTCTGGCGGAACTAGCGGCTCTATTGACGTGTCTAAGGTCTGGCCTGATGGTTATGACGAAATTGTAGCACTAGCAGCACACAATGGACTTTTGATTATTTTTGGTAAGCACAGCATCATTGCTTACTCTGGTGCGGAAGCTCCTGCTACTATGACACTGTCTGACACCGTAGCGGGCGTAGGCTGCGTTGATAGAGACACAGTACAGTACACAGGTACGGACGTGCTGTTTTTGTCACACACAGGACTAAAGAGCTTTGGGCGGACAATACAAGAAAAGTCTATGCCCATAAGTAGCTTGTCGGGAAACATTACTAAAGACATTATTAATGCGTTGCAGTCAGAAAACACATTTTTTAGGTCTATTTATAGTCCAGAAGAAGGGTTTTATTTACTAACTTTTGTAGGACAAAACGTAACTTATTGCTTTGACGTAAGAGGTACAACAGAAAACGGATCTTACAGAGTTACTCGTTGGGTTTCAACAGGGTTTACTTCTTACGAACGCAAAGAAAACGGAGATCTTTTAATAGGAACTTCGGAAGGAATTAGCAAGTACGAAGAATATACAGACAATGGCCAAGCCTATCGTTTTAAGTACTACAGCCCAAGTTTAACTTTTGGCGACAGTTCCAGAATTAAAATTCTTAAAAAACTAAAGCCAACGCTTGTTGGTGCAAACAACGCAACAGTTTTTCTTAAGTGGGCTTATGATTTTAAAGGCTCGTACGCCACAGCGGAATTTACAGTAGGCAACCAGATTACTGGGTTTTATGGAGAAAGCGAGTACACTGCCGTAGAGTTTACTGGTGGTGCTCTTACTAATCAAAAAAGTTTAAATGCTACAGGATACGGCACAAGTATAGTAGTGGGCCTAGAGTCAGACATAAACGGCTCTCAGTTGTCCCTACAGGAGATTAATGTAATGGCTTTGATAGGTAAACTATTATGAATGAATATGATTTAGGTTTAGAATATCTACAGTCTATGGGTATTTTACCTTCAAATGCCCAAGTAGACCCGAATGATCCTTACAATATTGGATTTGGTTCAGACATTTTGTCGGCAGGCGTTAATAATGTTACGTCGCCGGGAGGATTCTTTTCTTCAATCGGAGACTTTTTAAGCGGACCCGGAGGCCAAGCCTTAGGTGCTGGAGCGGGTGCTCTTTTAGCAAAACAAGCTTATGATCGTTTAGGAAACATAGGCGAAAGAGCAAGACGAGAAGCTGGTTTAATTGGACAGACAGGTTTAGACCAAACAGAGTTTAAACCTTTTACTGTTGCTACAACTACTGGTGGAATGTTAGAAACCACTCCAACAGGAGGAGTTACTTTAGATTTGTCTCCTGAAGAGCAAGCAATACAAAACCAGTTACTTCAGGGAGCACGTCAGTTTTACACACAAGTTGAACAGCCTTTAGGAGAAAGAGAGCAGGCAGTTTACGAGCGTATGCGAGCAGCACAACGTCCAGAAGAAGAGCGACAGCGGTTGGCTTTAGAAGAGCGTTTAGCGGCTCAGGGTCGTCTTGGGGTTAGTTCTGCAGCCTATGGAGGCGCAACACCTGAGCAACTAGCTTTAGCTACAGCTGAAAGAGAGGCAAGAGATAGAGCGATGCTTGCAGCAATGGGTCAAGCACAGGTAGAACAGTTGCAACAATCACAGCTTGGGGGACAGCTGTTAGGTGCTGGTTACATTCCTCAGGGTCAGTTGTTGGCAGCAGCTCAACCAGCAATGACAACTTCTCAGCTGGCACAAAGAGGCCAACTAGAGGGTGCAGGGTTGTTTGGAGAAGCACAAATGAGCGGTCTTGAGGCTCTTTTGTCGTCTGCTACTGCACAGTCTAACCTTATGGGACAAATTGGAACAGGACTTCTTTCACAAGCGTTGCAACCTTCGTTTGTAGGAGGAGGAACAGGAGGAACAGGTGGAACATCAGGTGGTGGTTTATTTGGGTCAATTTCTGATTTGTTGGGAATTACTGATACTAACAATGACGGAACTTGGTGGTCAAGGCTCTTTCCTTAATTAGGAGATTAATAATGGCTAAATTTGGACAACAATTCATACAAGGTCTTTTGCAGCCTACCTACGGTCAGGGCCTATTTACTGCTTCACAGCAATTAGGGGCTATGCCTAGGCAGATACAGCAAAAGAAACAAGAACAACAAATGCTGGGCGGTTTAGTTCCCGGAAGTGCTGAGTACAACGAAGCTTTGGCAAAACTGCAGATGCAGCGTGGTCAACTGTCTGAGGCGTCCACCACGGGAACGGCAGCACAACAACAAAAGGCAGCTTTAAAGCAAACAGCAAATAAAGAGGCTGCTAGACAAAGACTAATGGGTTTAGGGCTAAAAAAAGCAGCTGATGCTACAAACCCAGAAATTCAACAGGGTCGAGTAAGAGAAATGACTTTTGAAGAACTTCAGGAATACTTAAAGCCTGAAGTAAAACCAGATTTTACTCTTCCTGCTGGTGCAGTAAGGTTTTCTGGAACAGGAGACGAAATATCAAAAGCGCCAATGAAAGAAGACAAGCCCGCTACTCCAAAACCTTCTTTTCAGTACATTAAGAATAAAGACCAAACAATGGTAACTGTTTTTAAAGATGGTGAAAACATGGGTTCTCACTCTATTGGAAACATGGAAGAAAAAGGTGAGGACCTTAAAGCCAGAGAAGCTGCTATTCCACAGCTTGTTACTGCAATAAGCGATATTGATAATATTTTAGCAAAAGACGATTTGCCAGAAGGTGTTTGGGCACAAGTTACTAGAATTTTCGGCGGTACTGAAGCTATGGACGTTGAGTCTGAGTACAGCCAGCTTAAAAATCTCTTAGGACTAGAAGAAATTGCAATGCTTAAAAAGCTAGGAGGCGGGAGTACTGGCCTTGGCGCTGTTTCTAACATTGAACTTCAATCACTACAAAACAAACTTGCTTACTTGAACACATTAACTTCTGAAGACTTACAAAGAGAAGCTTTGCAAGACATAAGAAGACATTTTACTGTTTTGAAAAACTTAGCTACTGGTGTTCCTTTTATTGAGTCTATTCCTTGGAATGACGAAAAAACAAAAAGCATGTACGCAGCCTCTGGTTTTACGAGAGACCCAAACTCAGGTATTGTAATTTATAGGCAGCCCGGAACAAATACCGTTAGGTACTATGATCCTTCTAAGAAAAAGTTTGTGCCTTTCAAAGGAAACTAAAAATGTCCTATACTAAAGAAGAAATAGAAGCAGCAATTACAGCAACAGGGGGTTATACTTCAGTAGCTCCTGTTGTTACTCCTGACGGGTCTCCAACCCCTGATGCTGTTTCTGCTGCTGTTCAAGCAACGGAAGAACAACTTGCTGTAATGGATTTTAATAAGCCTCTTGAAAAAGAAGAGTCATTTATAGAGCGTGTAATATACGGTCCTTTAGAAAGATCGGGGGAGCGTATGTCTGCTCTTGGCGGGCGTGTAATGAAAACCTATAGCCCTGAGGAAGACCCCTTTGCTCCTGTAACTCAGGAGTACCTAAGTGGTCGTACAAACGCAGGTTCAGCCCTGCTTCAAACTTTTGCGGAACCGTTTTCTATTTTCTTTGACGGTTTAGGAGAAACAATAGTATTTGGAGCAGAGAAAGCCATAGGTGTGGCGGCAACTGATGAGCAACAACAGCAAGCGCTTCAGTCCCTTCAAGAATTTATGCAAACCGATGCAGGGCAAGCCTTTGCAGCTGCTTTACAGGCAGGAAGTAAGGGCTTACAAGCGTTTCAACAAAAGTACCCAGACGAAGCGGCGTCTCTTAGGGCGATTGCTGACTTGACAGGTGCTGGTGTCTTTAGAAGAATGGGTAAAGACATTGACCTTGCGTCGTTAGCTAAGGTGCCTGAGCCTGAGCCAAAGGAGCCTTTTAGTATTAAAAATGTAGGACTTAGAAAAGTTGAAAGTCCTCTTGCAGGTGACGACAAGGACCTTTGGAACTTAGCTTTCAACACAGGTAAAAAAACAGAAGAACAAGTAGAAAGAACTACAGAAGCTATGGGTCCTTTAAGGACAAATAAACAATTAACAACTCAAGAAGAATTAGACATAGTTGACGAACTAAAAAAGGCAGGCGTTACTGGTTCCATGAACCCAATTGAAGCCACCCTTCAAATAAACAAACAACTAGACGCACTAGAAAACACACTAATTAAGATGTCAAGAGCTTCCGATGCTTTTATTAAAATACAACCAAACGCTGTTGTTGACAGGGCTAGACAAAAGTTTGCTGATGCGGTTAAAAAACTCCCCGGATCTATGGACCCTAAACAAGCGTCCAGAACAGTTAATAGGTACATGAAGCAGTTTCAAGCCTATGCTAACGAGTACGGATACACAGCAGAAGGTCTAAGGGAGGCTAGAAAAGCTTTTGATACTTGGCTAGAAACAACTGAAGGTGTCGCTTTAGGGTCAGCTGACCTAAGCATGCGTGGACAAGCGGGAAGAATAGTACGGGAATCAATCAATGAAACTATTGGTGAGGTAGTTCCTGAGTCTGCTGAGTTGTTAACTAGAATGGGAAGACTTCTAAAAATAAAACCAACAGTTGTAGAAAAGGCTCAAAACACTGCTTCAAATGCTTTAGGAAGATATTTACAGTGGGCTGGTTTTGATATTATGAAAGGACGCTCTGCTCTTTCGCAAACTTATAACATACCCATAGCTTTGGGTTTTGCGGCACTTCAATCACCTTTTTATGTTATAAACAAACTGGCTAAAACAAAGTATGTCAATAAAAAGAAGGCTGCTTTTTCTTACGCTATGCGTGATATCTTTGAAGCAATAAACAAAAAAATGAGGTCGGCCTCTCCTGAAGAAATAAGGCAATGGAAAGCAGAGCAAAAAGTGGTTTATGCTGCTGCAAGACAAGCCGTAACCTCTTTAGAAGAACAGTACGAAAGGGAAGAAGAAAAAGAAAAGGAGGCCGTAGCCCCCTAAATTACAACTCACAGTTGTTGCCAGTGCAGGCTAACTGCTGAGACCCTTCCGTCATGTCGGAGTTTTCTGAGATTGTCCAGTCGATGGACTCAGGAAACTCCTTCTTCAGCTTCTCATAGGTCTCTAAGTCTATGGGTTCGTAAGGAGCCTGTTGGTACGTATGTTCGGAATAAGGGAGGAAACTAACTCCGCTTATCTTGTCGAACTTATTGTACAACCATTGGCCCACCTCAAGAAATTCATCATCACGGTAGTAGCATGTCATGGACGGCTTATGCTCACACCAGAAGTCCTGATAGATCTCCCATAGCTCAAGTTGTTCCATTGCACCCATCTCAGAGGCCACCACAGCCCCCTCAGGGGATTTTATAGGGAAGGAGAATACCTTGGTAGTGGGTGACATTACGTCGTCCTCTACGGGCACTCCTGCGGCTTCTAAGACTTGGCAGAGGGGGTCTCTTGAGTCTGCTCTGACTCGTCTAATGTACTGATCTGCGTATCTAGGATGGATACCAGAAGCAGAATCAACAAGCTGAGACACAGTACCGGAAGGCTTAACAGCAGTAATGGCGGTAGACACATTAATATCAAGACGTTTCGCCCATTCTGCATTAGTTTTAACCGCTTCTTCTTTGAGTTCAGTAAGCCAAGTTTTGAGAACACCTTTATCTCTCCTTCCTGATAAAGTCGGATGGTCCATAATACCTGTCAAAGAAACTCCCAGCAGCGCTTCTTCTTCTGTATTATTCTGCCAAACCTTCCTCAGGTACCTAAAGTTTGTGAGGGTAGCTTGTAAAGTTCCAAGGATAGACGCAACACGTACTTTCCGTTTGAGGTCTGACAACGTATCGGTTGCCCGGACAACAACTTCTGATAAGTTACAGAACTGGTAGGGTCGAAGGATAATTTCGGAGCATGGATTAGTTCCAAAGTCATAGGAAGCATCTCTTCGCTCGTTTCTTGCAGCTTGTTTTTGACTTGCAACCCTAGAGAACATTCCTCGTTCCCCAGACCTTGATTCGTATAAACTTTTCCACTCATTTAAAAATGCCTCAAAATCTGGCTTCTCTGTATAACATGCGCTGTTATTTGCTAGTCCTCGTTGAGGATTGTCTTGCCACCACTGTCCTGACTTTGCTCTTCGGATTCGGTCGTCAGTGAGGTTAGATAGACTGATGAGAGCACTTCTCCGGACTCCCCCAACCACGACGATCTGTGCAATCTTACAGCAGATATCGTGACATTCGATGGAGCTAAGTTTGCGTCCAGCAGCCTCCCGAAAGACTTCAACGGTGAACTTAAACAGGTCAACAAGAGGTTCTGGACCACTTGCTCTACCTCCGAATGTCTTAAGGGATGCCCCTGCAGGTCGTACTCCAGATATGTCCCACTTCGGAAGTTGACCCGAATAGAGCAAGCTAATAAGTTCTCTGTAAGCTTTAGCCCAGCCAATTTTTGAATCAGCGACATGTATAACGGTGTCTGTGTCATGAAACTCTTCTGCTACCTCCGGTAATTTTGTAATGTACTGTCTTTCTACGCTAAATCCCACACCTGTGCCACACATTAAGACGTACATCATCTCGTCAAAAGCTTTAGGATGGTCGATAGGCATGTAGGAGCAGTTAAACCCAGCTACGTTGTCACGGTCCAGCGCCTCTCCTGCAGTCATAAGCGCCCGCATAGACGGCATTACATTCATGTCGTGGATGTCTGCAAATATGCCATTGGCGTCTTCTAAAGTAAGTTTACCTTTTTCAACCCAAAAGTTTAGGTACCTGTCTATTGTTTCTTCCCAAGTCTCCCTACGCTGCTCCTCTGGTAGGTAACGAGCGTAGCGGGACTTGTGTATGTACTGTTGATATGCGTCCATTAACTTATTTCCTTAATTAGTCGTTCAATGTACCAGCGACACTTACGTAAGTCCTCCACTGGTTTCCCTTTGTAGTCGTAGCGCCAGAGGTACTTCAGTGCGTTACCCTTGAGATAACCCTTGAACTCATGTTCAGGCATGGACGCTTTGATTGCTTCGATGGCTTCAATTGTTCCCTTGTTGTAGTGGTCAGGCTTGTCCACAGGATCTGGCATTTTTCTAATAGACAATTTATTTAACGCACTTGCATAATCCCAATCAGAAGGGGTTGCATCATCAATACTCATCTTGTTCTTCCTCTAGCTCTTGTTCAAACACATCCAGTCTGTTGATTAACTTGTCCTCAAACCTGTCCAGCATTTCTTCTGAGGTTATCTGTAGGGCCTCCAGCAGGTCATCTGGGTCAAGGGCTTTCAAGAGGCGTTCCTTAATTTCCTCTAGTGTTAGTGACATGGTCAATCAACTCCTGTAGTGTCTCTATAGTATACCATAAAATGTTCTCTTTGTCACACCATTCCGACATAGTCATTTTGGCACCTTTTCGTATTTTCTTGTTAGGCTGCATCAGTACGAAGACAATCTCCTGTTCTCTTGGCAGACTATCTCTGACACTGGTGTACTTCTTGGTGTCTCCGTCTCTAAAGTATCCTTTGCACTCCACGAGAACACCAGAGGCATGGTGAACAAAGTCAGGACGATAACTGCGCTGAATGGTGTAGGGGACGGTGAACGGCTCATAGTCAAAACCTGTTAGTATCTTGCTGACATCTTCTTCAAACGTGCTTCTAAATTTTGATTTCTTGGACCTTCGGCTCATTGACCACCTCCGTTAAAAACCTTGGACCTGTAGAATAAAGGAAGGCACGAAGACCGGGCCAACAGCTTTTCTTGTATGCACAGTAAGAACAACCTATGTCCAACTTCATGTTACCGCTCTTACCGTCTGGTTTAGCCTTATAACAAACCTCAGGCGGCTCTGGTTGTTTTACCATCTCTTGGACATGCTCAATGCGGTCTGTGATGTCAAAGGCTATGGTCTCATGCACAGGGGCTTGAGTGTCCTCTTGATCGTACATTAGGTACGTTAAGTGTCCATTTTGTTTGTCCATCGCCAGCCAGCCAAACTTTGTCTGACCCTCTGCCTCTGCATATCCTTTAATTTGAGCGACGTATCCAAACGGATCATCGTAAGCCAGAGTGCCGTCCTTGAATTTCTTAAACCCATACGACGAAACACTTTTAACGTCTGTGACAACACCATCAATTTTACAGTCCATAGAACCCGTAATGCCGTTGATTTCACACTGTTTTTGTTCTGCGGTAACTTCATGTCCTGATGCCCTTGTAAGGAATAGTAGTAGTTCTTCAATCAGGTGTCCGTACAGGAACTTAACAAGCGTATGTCCTTGCATTTCTTCTGACTTTTGAACATTGTTGTAGTGGTTCCATAAGAACCTGTCACGCTTACCGATGTTAGACATTCGAAGCTTACGACCATCCCAAGCACGTCTTTGACCAAACTCCTTACGCATAAGGTCCTTTACGTTTTCACCGAACTGTTCAATACACTCTTCGATGTCAACGTCCTTATCTACTCTCTTGGTCTGAACAAGCTTGTAGATGTCGTCTACTAATGTGTATACATTCTTCATTGGTACTTTCCTGCTATACCTGAGACAACCTCTTGGGCTTGCTCTGGTGTGCATTTAAACCACTCACTGCGTCTTTCGTACAGCTTTTGTAGTTCGCTATGGGCTTCTGACTCTGCAGCACGTCTGTCGTTAACGTCCCAACTATAGTTTAACACATAGTCCCTAAAAGGGGAAGAGGTTTGGTAGCCGTTTAACCTATCTGAAGCGTCAATAGCCATCCCAATTTTTACCCACTCAGGAAAACTAGGGTTAACGATAATGTACACTTGACCTTCGACGCTAGACTCGTATTTTGCTAAGCTACTAAAAGCAGCGTCTTCAAAGGTCTTGTACTTTCCCGGTTTATGTAGAGGATGAGACTTTGGTATGTACTTACCGTTAACAAACATTTTGGTTTGGTCTCTTTTCCAAACAGCTTCTGGACTGTCCTTGTAATACTTATCTTCGCCTCTTTTGTAGTTCATCTTACTTGTCATCAGTGTGTCTCCGCCCATGTTGTTCCAACTTTGTATTCCCCGTCCAGTGGACATCTGAGTTTAAAGTGTGCTCCAGACGCCTTGAGACATTCGACCGCAAGCCAACCGAATTTCTCTGCTTGTTCTTCAACCACCTCCGATTGTACTTCATCATGGATGTTACCTATAAATTTATAGTCAAGTTTCCACTGCTTTGCGTAGTCGTCCAAAATCACCAGTGCCTTTTTCATTACGATGGCCCCCGCTGCTTGCAACAACGTATTCAATGCAGCATGTTCAGATCTAACTCGTAACCTTCTACCATCAAGTCCCCTGAGATAGCCTCGCTGAGATGCTCTAGCAACCCGTTCTCGTAAACTTTCAAGAGCAGGTGTATTTCGTAAAAATCGCTGCTTAAGATCTGCGCCGTCTCTTGCGCTTCCTCCAACGATATTTCCAATTTTTGCATCTCCTGCTCCGTAGAGGAAAGCGTAGATGAAAGTCTTTGCTTGAGGTCTTGTTTCAAGCCCAGCAGCCATTTGGTTTCTTGTATGAATGTCTTCTGTGAGAAGGACATTGGTAAACTCCTTATCGTCCATGTAGTGTGCCAACATTCGTAGCTCAAGGCCACTAGCGTCGAAACCTACTAGCTTCTTCCCAACAGGTACGGTCCAGCAAGAGCGACACTCGTGCCCGTAGGGGCTGTGGCTCGCAGGTACTTGTGCCATGTTGGGACTCTGATGTGTCATACGTCCAGTTACTGCTCCGTTACTAATGACACGACCGTGTACTCTACCGTCCTCCTTAACGGCCTCTAACCAAGAATGTACTTGTGCATATCGCTTTTGAAGAGTAAGGTACTCCAAAACTTTTCCCGCCTCAGGGACGTGACTGTTTTCCTTAAGCGTCTTTTCATCGACAACTGGCTTTCCACTTGGCGTTTTCTGATCCCACTTCGCACCCTTAGTCGCAAGTCGTTCTGCAACTTGTTGTCTGGACCCAACATTGAAAACTGTAACTTTGTCTTTAAGTCTTTTGCCCGTCTTTTCAGAATACCTTTTCTCGACAATGGGCGGGAACATCTCCTGTAGTTCGGCCTCAATAGCATTCATGCCCTCCTTAAATGTTGCACATAACTCATGAGCCAACTGCTGGTCTAGGACCCACCCATTACGCTCCTGCTGCTGGACAGCAAACTGTACCTTGTGTTCCAATTCGATACACTCAGGTGAAAAGTCAACCATGTCCTTCACAAGCTGTTGATGTACTGCTTCCGTAACCTCCACATCACGCATGCAGTAGTCAATCATAGCAGTAGACAAACACGACCAGTCGTCGTGGTCACCCTTCGGGAACCCAAGAAGCTCACCCCAGACCTTCAAAGAGTGTCCTCCGGGTCTGCTTGGGTCGTACAGGCGTGACAACACCAGAGTATCGACTATGCGCTCAGGAGCCACAGAAAGCCCCCAGAGACGTTCTAACACTGGTAGGTCGTAACCTATTAGGTTGTGTCCACAAACGCTCACAGAGCCAGCCAGAGCCTCACAGAGGGTACTACGGTTGGTATGTACCTGTGACACACCGTTCTCCCGTGTTACAACGCACCAGATGCGAGTAGGGTCTAAACCGTCGGCCTCAAGATCCAAATAGATCAAAAATCTGCTCCTATCTCAGGGTTAGCTACTTCTGCCATTCTTCCGGTGCTTCTGTCGTACTGCAGCCAACAAGCAGGGCCTGTTTCACCAGTGTAACGATTCTTCAGGACTCGAACAGTAGTCGTGTTCCTAATGTCTTCGTTAGCGTTCTGCTGGTCACGCTCCATGCCAATTACGATGTCAGACAGTTGTGCAATTGCTTGACTACCTCTGAGTTCACCCAAGGATATCTGAGCACCGTCCTCGTGTGCCTTGCCTTGTGATCGCCTGAGGTGTGACACGAGGAACAAACTAATGCCTGTCTCTGCCACGAGAGTACGAAGCTTGGTCATAATCTCGTCAATGGCTTTTCTCTCGTCTCCGGACTCTTGGGAAGACACGACGATTGACAAGTGGTCCAGTACGACGTACCTGCAGTCAAGTGCTTTTGCCATGTAGCGAACACGGGCGAGCAGGTTATCTGCTGAAGTTGACCCCCAATGGTCGAATAGGTAGTAACGTCCTGTTCCCAGTGTGGCCTCCCAGTATGGCCGAAGCTCGTCCACAGGCGTGTCCTCCTCCAAGTGTAGGGGCCTGTTTGCCGCCACCGACATGATACCAAGCGTTGTTCGGGCCAGATCCTCCTCAAGCGCCAAGACTCCAATATTGCCTTCGCATCGGCGTAGTAAATCGTACTCAATTTCTCTGATAAATTGGGACTTTCCCATACCACTGCCGCTAGTGATCGTAACGAGTTCATACGGCCTATGCCCTCTAGTTATTTGGTTGAGTCCGTCCCAAGGATATGGAATTGACTTTACTTGTCTCTTTTCTACCAGAGCGTCCCATGTCTCAGTACCTGCTACAATGCCGTCAGGACGATAAACTTTCGCATTCCACCAAAGCTGCGTAAAGTCCTTAACCCTGTTAGCCATGAGCATGTCACTGGCGTCCTTCACAGGAAGCTTGACTATTTTCAACTTGTTTGGACTGAAGAGGTCCTTGACTTGTTCTAATGCTGCTTCCCCTGCCTTGTCATTATCAAAACAGATGACAATGTTTTCGTAGGACTCAAGCCACTCTAGTTGCTCTTTAATCTCCTTGGCAGCATTACTAGCGCCTGACCTTAGAGACACCACGTCGTACTGTTTGTTGAACATTTCGTACACACTAAGTGCGTCGAGTTCCCCTTCGGTGATTGTGATGTACTTGTTGCTGTTACACTGCTGTTGACCAAAGAAGCCAACACCGGACATGTCTCCGGTAGAATGGAAACCTTTGGTTTTTACATCACGCACCTTAGCTGCACATATTTCCCCTGTCTCTACATTGTAGTAGGGGTAAAAGTGCTTTTGAATCTCCCCTGTACTTGAGTACTCCACAGTGACACCAAAACGGCCACAGGTTTCCTGAGATAGTCTACGCTGGGGTATTGCCGCTACTACACCACCCATGTTTAATGGTTTAGCTTTTGGTAATTCCTGAGTTGTCATTGGTTGTTCACCGTCTCCAAATACATGGTAATCACAACCGGAGGCAAAGCAGTGTTGACCTCCGTTGTCATAGATAGCGAGGGCGTCCGAAGAACCACACTCCGGACAACCCTCGTGTCTAAGGAACTTAGAAGTCTGCCGCATCGCCAACTGCTAACTCTGCTTCCTCTAGTACTTTGACCGCCTCAAGGTAGGTCGCTACGCCATGCACTGGGTGAGGCTGTCCCAGCTTGTACTTCAGGCGGACTTTGGAGTTGTATGGAACTTCTCCGGTGTACGGTGTGCCTTCGTCATTAAAGACCTTGATCTCGTACTTGGACTTGAACTTGCGTTGCTTGTTGCCTTGGTAGTCCTTGATCTTGACACCGTTGGCTGCAAGTTCCGCAGCGTCGTCTTCTGACAATGTGATTGTCATGGAGTAGGCCCCAGTTGATTGACCATTGAACACGTCGTGTTGGGTCACGTTGCTGAAGTTAACTACACCTTCTACTGTTGTTGCTGTCATGGAATAATCTCCGTAAGTCGTAGACTTGCGTCTACGTTGGTTTTGGTTTTAGCTCTGAGAATTCCTCAGAACATACTAATAGTATACACTACTTTAAGCGTGGAATCAAATTATATTCACGTACTCCTGATTAATGATTGTCTGTACATGGACGTACCCATCGGGCCAGTACGTGTAGGACTCTGCGAGTGCCTTGGCTGTCCTACGTACTGACTCCTCGAAGTGCTCGTGCATCCCTAGTTCGTCCTTGCAGTACCAAAAGGGTATGCGTAGGACTGGCTCTGCTGGACCACGTTCCTCATAGTACACAATGATCTCAGCGTCGTTACCTATGGGTCCGTCGTTGCCAAAGTGCTTCGTGTGGTCGTTCTCTGGTTGTTTCACTCGTCACCCTCCGGCAGTTCGTCACTGGCTATGAACAAGATCTTGTCCAGTGTTGACTTGGTCATGACTACATTGCCACGGTCGTCCAGAGACAACTCTAGGTCCTTGCGTATCACAAAGGGTATACCACCCCAAGGGTCCCGTCTCATGATGTCATTAGTCACTGTCCTAGCTTGTGTGTAGCCGAAGCAGTACACACTGTAGTCGCCTCCTGTGACTTCATAGATTGACTTTTCGTCGATTAACATCTTTTGTCCTCCTCTTCATAAGGTATGATATCCCAATCACGGTATACTAAGTCGTCAATAAACGCTTCATGCTGTTGACACTCTTTGTAAGAACCCACAGTCAAAACCCTGTCTATCCAAACGCCGTCACAAGCATATTCCCAAGCGATCAGTTGGTATTTGTCCATAACTTAAGTTGCTCCTTAGGTTAACTCCTGTAGTTTACTACTACGGTTTACTTCTTTAGTATATACCTTAGAAGAGGGTATCATAATCATCGTCCTCTGTAAAGATTTGATTTTGGTAATAGTTTACAACATTAGATTCTACTCCTGAGCCAGCAGAAGCAGACAAACAAGTGCTACAAAGATCAATATACTCACCACGTACGTCCTTCCTCGTTAGTTCAGAATCTTCCAAAATTTTATCACAAGCTTTACAGCGCATCCTGCCAGTACTCCCCATGTAATTCGATCATTAGTCGCTCAAGGTGTTTGTAGGACAAACTCTTGTACTTCCTCCGGCTTTTCAGTCGGTACATCTCAGTATCAAACTCCACCAAGTGTTCAACCATGGCATGTTCCAAAGGGTCTACAGCAGGACCTGAGTTGTCCTCAAGCCCGCCACACTCTACTGCGTATTCATCTATCGTCATTGTAAGCTTTCTCCATACGTTTAACTAGTTCATCAATGATTTGCTGCTCTTCTTCTTTCCAAGCTGCAATGTCGTCCTGATGGTACTCTTCAGCGTAATCAAATTTACCCTCGTCACGCTCTTGGTAGTCATCAGCCCAAAACTCCCACGATTCTTTAGACATCGTTATCTGCTCCTTTAATTAACATCCAGATTGTACCAAGTATACAAAAACTCCACAACAAAAACAATACTTTAGTTTCCATCAATCAAACCTCGCTATCTTCTGATTTCCTTTATCATCGGTAAGTCCGACAATTGAATAAGGGTACACCCAAAGGGTAAACCCAAGCTTGTCAATACGTGCGATAGGCTTTAATGGTTCGTCCTCTTCACTCTTAGCGATATAAGTACCAGAGTCGTCTATCGTACCCTCGAACGGGAAAACAAAGCCGCCATAGTGGTACAAGGAATCCATCTTGTCAGCTACTGACTGTATGGATTGCCCTTCGATGTATAACGACCTCTCGAAGAAATGAGGGATTAACCCAAGGGCCTCAATAGATACCCTATCGTCTAACATTTCAACTATCATTGTCTCTTTCCTTTCTGTCAATGTAAATAAACAAGGGCGTGAGTATAACACACGTTCCAAGTAATAACAATACGTCAAACCAAGGTTGCCAACTCTCGAACATCTTTAGTCCTCCTCAAATAGTCCCAAGTCTTCAGCACAGAATATGCACACGTGTTGGTCCATTGTGTCTAAGTGTAACACGTGGTTCTCGTCTCTGTACCACTCGCCACACTCTTTGCATTCGTATACTTCTCCCATGTCTTTAGTCCTCCTATGGTGTTATCGTGGCCATTCATTGCGACCTTGTTCGTACCCTACAGCATGCCCAACTATCCACCCAAAGCCAAAGCATACCACCATTAACACACTAAACATCATTAGTTCCATTATGCTACCCTCGCTATTATGTTGTTTTGCTTCTTTATCATGCTCTTTCCGTGCCCAATGTAACACACTACCGCCACGTCCTTAGACCAGCATGCCCTACAAGGCCCGCATTTGCCCTCTCGTGAATAAGCTTCACAAACTAGGGCACCACTAGGTACATTGTCTAACGTCGATATGGTGGACGTTTGAGGGCCTTCTACAGTGTCTCCGGTAATGCTGTCAGATGACAAGCGAATTACCACGTTTGGCAAAGCTGACATTTCTGCCAACACTGGACCGAACTTCGTAAACTTGTGCATGCGTGTCGGCAGCCAATGATTGCACCATGGCGTACGCTTCATTACGTCCAGAATCTTGTAAGCCAATCGAACGTCGTAAACGTCCCCGCTGTCAAACCATCGGAAATACCGATCGTTGTCCAGTTCGGACACCATGTCGTCAACCCATTTGTCACGCTTCCAGTCCTCTCGATTGTGTTCCCTTGGGGCCTTGACGTTCTTGAATCGGTAATTACCAGTCGTGGCATAGCATCCCGAACATGCGTCGACCAATGAACCATCGGCTTTGCGTGAAGCTGGACATGTGTCGAGCGCTTGCAGTGACCACGAGCGTCCTGGCATTTTTGATGCTTTGGATAGTTTGACCATGATGAACTCCTTTTGTTTCTGGTACGGCGAAAACCCCGCATGTAGCGAGGTCTCGTGAAGCTGTGAAGGTCTAGCGGTCTGAGATGCTTACACCTACAGATCGTCCTGCCTTGTGTTCAATGTAGAGCGACCAGAGACCGCCAGAGAGCTTGTGGAAACATTCGCCTTGGCTGTAGCTGAAAGGTCGCTTAAGAGCCTTACGCTTGCGGATGATGATGCTTCGGCCTAGTAGCTTTGATGTGGTTACGTTTTCCATGTTGCTGCCCTCCTTGGGCTTTTGTTGGCCTTGGCGTGATTGCCTTGGCTTGAGTTCATAATGCCAACATATTGTTACAGTATTGTTACACTGTAGTGTGAATATTTACTTTTTTTGTTTTTCTTTTTTGGTATGTTTTTTTCCCTTGCAAGTCCCGTACCAATACTGATTTTTTTCTTCAGCTGATGATTTTTTGCCAATGTTGGCACGATTCTTGGCAGGCCATTTGGACCTACATAGGCACACACTTATGACCCCCAAGGTTAAAACCCCGTGAATAACTTCCTAGGGCCTCTCAGAGCCATGTGGATAACCTTGGGCGCAACTGTGGATAACCTGTGGATAACTTTAGTTGATACAGCAGAAAAAATCCACAGGATTTACACAAGTTTTCCACAACCTGTGGATAACCTGTGGATAACTCTGGAGTAACCACTTCGCAGTTGTCCACAACTTATGCACAACCTGTGGACAACCTGTGGAAAACCTGTGGATAACTTCCAGAAGTTGACACAAGTTTAGACCGGGGGAGGGGGTATGTGTTGTTGCTTTTGTTTCTGTTACCACTCAGGCACAAAATAGGTCAAAATTAGGAAAATTAAGTAAAAAATAACAGCATGTAACCTGTTGATTTTACTCAAGTTTCTAATGTCCCAGGAATTAAGCATAAAATAGCTTGACTTTTGTGTCAACTTGTGTTATACTATTGTTGTAATTAGGGATAATTTATGTTATGACCGACGTTGTTAAAAAAAGAGGTCGTGGCAGACCCCGGAAGTCAGAAGTAGCCGCTGTAAAGCCCGGAAACAAGGGTCAAGTTGGCCGACCAAAGGGTGACGCAGCGATAATTAATGAGTACAAGGCTAGAATGTTGGCTAGTCCTAAGTCTCGTAAGGTCCTAGAGACTATTTTTGATGCTGCTTTGGACCATGATCATAAGAATCAGGCTGCTGCTTGGAAGCTTGTGATGGACAGAATATTACCTGTAGGTGCTTTTGAAAAAGAAGTAGTTAAAGACGGTGGCAGAAACGCTATACAGATTAACATTACAGGTGTTGGTACTGCTGAGGTAACCACTCCGGAAGATATTATTGAAGGAGAAGTAGTAGATGGCTCTTAATTATTTCACAAGAGAAGAGTTTGATTGTCAGGTCTCTGGTACCAACAACATGGAACAAGAGTTTCTACAAAAGCTAGACAAGTTAAGGGCATGGTGTGGATTTCCTTTCGTCATCACTAGTGGATATAGACACCCGACACTACATCCAATAGAAAAAAAGAAAGACGTTCCCGGTACTCATGCCCAAGGCATAGCGGCAGACATAAAAATAACAAATGCCGCTGATCGCCTTAAGGTTGTCCATGCTGCTCTAGAGCTTGGTTTTACAGGTATAGGTGTTGCTTCTGACTTTGTTCACGTTGACACCCGTGGCACAACACCAGTTATGTGGACATACTCCTAATGCTTCATACAAAACATATTACGTTAACAGACGCTACTGAACAAACGCTGTTTACTATACCAACAGGCTATACGATACACATTGTGTATATTTTTATTGCCAACCACGGCGGCAGTACAAACCAAGTAAGTCTTTGGTGGGAAACAGGCGGTGTAGACCAAATGTACTTCTTTGACGGTACTAGTATCGGTGCAGGAAATAAAGAAGTATTAGGCGGCCAAAACGACAAAGGCATTTTTGTTTTGCACAATGGAGATACTGTAAAAACTCAAGCATCTTCAGCAACAGGGCAGATGGAAGTAGCAGTTACCTTCCAGCTACTAGAAAGACCACAAGCGTTTAATAACTTTAATGGATCTTAATATAGAA
>Ga0208898_1000770_pt1 | contig 23326 bp, 49 predicted proteins | sample VirMetDEL_Mar_4_FD_184513 | JGI IMG/M metagenome (GOLD analysis project Ga0208898, IMG submission 184513) | Aqueous microbial communities from the Delaware River and Bay under freshwater to marine salinity gradient to study organic matter... | ecosystem: Environmental > Aquatic > Marine >...
TGTTCCATTCTTTCTAATCTAGCTTCTCTGGTCATGTATAACCAGTGTTCTAAATCATCGTAGGTTCTGTTGCATGAAATACATCGGTTATTATTCATCCGACAAGTCCCTGTGCAGGGAGAGTCGTTTACCATTTTACTTTGTTAGCCCAGTAGGCTGCTGACATCTTTCCTTTAGATATGTTTTTAGCGTGTCTTGCTTTAAAAGACTTTTGTCTAGCTGTAGGTTTCTTATCACCTGTGACACCTTGTTGACCAAAGCGTATGGTTTTTACTTGGTCACCAGATTTAGCCACAACAACATGAGATTTCTTTGAGTGGTTTGGAGTTCTTTTTGGTTTGTTGTAACCAGAAACGCCTGCTCTTGATAATCTACTGTCTTTCTTCATACACAATCACCCACGCTTTTTAGTAGTTCTGCTAGGCTTGGCTGTTTTTGCTGCTTGTTTGAATTGTTTGGCTGTTGGTGCACCTTTGCTTCCGACTTTACGCATTTTTTCACCGCTTCCTGCTGCGATTCTTTTTCGTTTTGCATGGATGTTTGCATAGAGTCCCTGTTTAGCCATTATAAATCTCCGTACGGATTCTGAAACGCTTTATTTTGATTGCGTTTAATTTCTTCTATAATTTTATTTAATGTAGCTTGTCTTGTTTGAGCATTAGGCATAATTCTTTTTTCTGGCATATAGTTAATATTTACATCTCTTTTGCCAGTACCCATAACAGCTCTTCCTAAAGCGTTAGGATCGTTATTAAAATCATATGCTTCTTGGATAGTTACTGTACCATCTGGATTAATCTTGTATGGAAAACGACCTAATGTGTTATATATAGCTGCTTCTTGTGTTGGATTCCAGTCACTTCTTAAACTTGATTCTTCAGTTCCACCAATAGGTCTACCTTCTCTTATAATGTGTGACCTGTTTATATCACCGTAATCTACTGTTCCGCCACCAGATAAAAAATATTCTTCTGATTCTGGGTTTTTAAAGTATCTATTATATTCTTGCATAAACCCTTCATTATTGACTACATCTGGATTTAATTGCTTGTAATCTAACAAGCCTTGTCTTAATGCTCTTGCTTCTTGAATTGAGTCGCTTAAATCAGACAAATCTCTATTACTAAAGTTTTGCTCTGTAATTGGATTTTCATTTCCAGCTATAGTTTCACCAAATGTACGAAGCTGTAATGGGACAGCTTTTTTGTATAAATCATATATAGAATCTAATAGCCCCATTGTTACTTACCTTTTTTAGATTTACCTGATTTAGATAATGCAATAGCAACAGCTTGTCTGTGTGGTTTACCAGACTTCATTTCTTTACGAATGTTTGCAGAGATAACCTTTTGTGACTTACCTTTTTTTAGCGGCATAATTTTGTCCTACTGGCGTTTCAAATATTAATGAGAATTTATGTATATAGAAAAAGGGGGTGGGGGGTCTACTCAATTCCAGTGATTACTTTTACTTGAATTGGTGTACCATCTAGGTCACCACCATGCTCATGCTTCTGTGTTTCTTTCCATTGTGCACGAGTCTTTAGCCAAAATATAGCTGCAGAAGTGTTACCCTCTTGTGCTTGTTTAAATAAAGTACCCGCAATAATAGCATTAGCATCTATACGACCTCTGTCAAGTTCTGGGCGATAGTACTTTGTGAGGGTGTCGTGTGAGATACCAATGACTTTCGCGATATCTTCATATGTAGTTCCTACTGACGATAACTCGTAAACCTGTTTTCGGGTGTCGTCTGTTGGAAGGTGTGGGGGTCGTCCGCCTTTATTTTCTGAAGTTTCCGCTTCAATTAAGTTATTCTCTTGATTATCCATGTTTAAATGTACCTTTTATATTATATATACCTCTAAAACGCACACAATCGCTCACTGTTGCATTTTCTTTTATTGTTAAGGGGTTAGCCTACCCTTGCCTATTTAAATTGATTGTAGGGCTTTATATGAAGCCATTTAATCTTATCAATGTAATAAGTAAAACTTATCACTATTTATATTTTGATTAGTAAAATAAACTTTACATATATTTTATTATGTTTTAATCTGTACTTGTCATTAATCAATAAGAGGTATTTAAAATGCAAATAAAAGACTTATCAATCAAAGAAGCAATAAGAGCTTTAAATAAGACAAAATGTAAAATAACAATGGATTTGCCCTATACAACGCTTAATGTATATATCCAAAAGAATGACTTATTACAGCAATTAAGAAAGTTAAAGCATTTAGATAAAAAAGATATGTATATTAACTTATATTATTTTGAGGATAATACAGTTAACTTATCTATTCAAGAGGGCTTTTAATAATGCTTTTTAGAATATCCCTTTATAAGTACGATAAACTTATATTTGATATATTAAGTAAAATTATTTATACTTTATCCATTAATAACATTACAAGGAATTAATACTATGCAAAGAATAACAATTAATATATATAATGACCCATCTCATGGATGGGGTAAAGTTTCAATAGATACTCTTCAAAGATTAAACTTGCTTAATAATATATCTTCTTATTCATACATTAATAACAATCATGTATATCTTGAAGAAGATTGCGACTTATCATTATTGCTTAAAAGACTTGAAGAGCTTAATATCCGTTATAAGTTAAAAAATAACTATGCTAATAAGTCCAGTAAAATAAGAAGCTATGAATATTATTCAAAAGATAAAGCTATGCATAGATATCTTACTAATTTATACAACCACTTAACTTCTTAAGGATTAATTATGAATACCATTACACTATTTAAAACTAAAAAAGATGCTATAGAGTTAGCGGGTAACTGTACTAAAACTTCAAAAATGCCTTGTGATTCTTATTCTTTACCTACAGAAGCTTGTATCACTGGTTCAAAAATGGCAAAAATTAAAGGCTCTATCTGTAATAATTGCTATGCCAATAAAGGCAATTATCATAGGTTTAAAGCTAACATTTTACCTATGCAATATAAAAGGCTTAATTCTATTCAATCTGATAACTGGATTCCAGCTATGATTAAATTAATCAATAATCAACCATTTTTTAGGTGGCATGATTCAGGTGATATACAATCTATAGAGCATTTTGGTAAAATATGTAAAATTGCGGAATTAATGCCAAATACAAAATTTTGGATTCCTACCCGTGAATATAACATTATCAAAGAATATGCTTCTAAAAATGTTATTCCTAAAAACTTAATAGTCCGCTTGTCCGCTATGTTTATAGATAAACCCGTAATTATTCCAGATAGCTTAAAAGGTATTCAGAATATAACGGTCTCTAATGTACATTCTAAAGACCCTATAGGAATTGAATGCGAAAGTTACAAGCACGGTGGCAAATGTAATGATTGCCGAAAATGCTGGAATTCAGACTATAAAGCTATATCTTATAAAATACACTAACAAGGGGCTTAAAATGGAATTATCAATAAAACAAAAAGAATCTATTATAAAAATGTTTAATGAGTATTTAATGCAATATAAAGAAGCTGGAATTGCTCACAATGAAGCCGTTATTTTTGCACGGCATAAAACAAGGCAAAATGCTTCTGTAATGATTAATACTTATTTTAAGTAATAACTTATAGCGGCTTATTTTTAGGCTGCTATAGGGTTATTATTTAATAACCATTTTAAAACTATATAAAGGGATCTATTATGATAGATTTTATAATTTTTGGCATCGTTGATAACGGTGTCATGATTGCAGGCGCTTTCACTGGCATAGAGGTTGAAAAATATCTACCCAAACGCTTTAAAATGGGCTTATTAATGCCAATTGTAGGCGCTGGAATTGGCAATATGACTAGTGATTTTTTAGGCGGCTTGTTTGCAATGAATACGCCGCTTGCGATTGGATCCGCTATTGGATGCTTTTTAGCTTTATTTTTAATTCCAATATTCAATTTAAAATTTAAATTAGGGGCTTAATATGTACAATGAAATAAAACTAACTACAGTATTTAAACCATATAAAGATTATTTAGTAATTGATAACCAATCAATGGTACTTCAATTATTAGATAAACTTTACTTTTTAAACGAGCAAATTATTAATGAGAATGTTAAAACAAAAGGGGCTTAATTATGGATCTTGAACGCTATCTACATGAAGTTAATCAGCATATTAAACCTACACGGTGGCAAAGATTCAAAAAACATTTGCCATTGCTATTAATGAGAATGGGAATTTTTACCCTCTTATTGATAGCTTCTTATCTAACTTATACTTTCTAATGAGAATTAACCACGCTACGAGCTCGTACAAAGCTCGTGGTGAGGTTTTCTTTACCCTTCCTATACCTTACCTTACCCGTAAAACAAAAAGCCCCGCTGGAGAGAGTAGCAAGGCTTTTCAGGAGGATGTAACTATACAAAGAAAATGGGCGTACCTATCCCACTCGCATATTATAACATAGGTACTAATGAGAATTGAGTAAAATTAGGCAGGAATTCTACGAGAAGCTAAAGTTATTATATTATCCATAGCTAATGAGAGTAGGCGTGTATATTCTACTGGCTTCTTCTCTTTTAAATATCTAGCATAGACCGCTTTCTTCTGATTAGGCTCTAATGAATCAATGATTGCATCCATAGCCTGAACATTATTAAAATCCATATCATCAATCATTTGTTCAAATACTTCATGCGATGACTCCCCGCCTGAATTAATGAGAATGGACTTGCTAGGATAGCCTAGCTTATGATTATCCACTTTCATATATAAAGCCCAGTCTTCTAAAATAAGTTTTACTCTGTTTATATCCATTATTATATCCTCTTATATAGTATTATGTTATCTGTCATAGGATTTTCCTAGGAAATGTCAATGATTTCTGATTTCCACCTATGACCGTCTTTGTACCAACCCTCTACTAACAAAGTCCAGTTTGCTTCTCGAAGATGAGGAGTGTATTCTGAATCCTCTATCTTGCGAATCCTTGCTCTCATGTTTGTCTTACTAGTAACTTGAATGGCTACCGTATTTCCTTTGCTATCGATAGCGAGAATATCAAAATTCCACAGGTCTTGGCGTACCTTTGCGAATGAATTCCATCGCTCAACGATTTTAACAAGAGGATACTCTTGACTATCCTTTAGTCTTTTTAGTGTTCTTTGTGTTGGACTTGTCTTTGCCATTTTTATTCCCGAATATTCTATCGTAGTTATCTGAATACTTCTTATCGTCTGTTGGTCTTCTACCGCTACCCTTGCCCATCACTTAATCTCCTTCTTAATCAAGCCAACTGGTAAGTTAATATAATCTTCATGTAGACAACTGGTGTACTCTGCCTTTGGATAATTCTGCATCACATACTCATTGGCTCGTGTACAATCTACAAAATGTCCTACATATTCTGGACTGCTCATTGTAAGATATACAACTAATACATATTCAAACATGAAGAATCCCATTCTCTATCATGTACTGCATAGTGTTTATATAGGCTTTATCCCACATCTCACGCTTCTGCTCACGATTGAGATTTATTCCATTGTCATATTCATGATGGCAATTGTAACATAAGGATGCGACTAACGCATCACTTACCTTCATAGCCATCCCTTTACCCATATTCCTATGAGCCCCTACAATTGTGCCATCGTTAGCACCGCAGTGCATACATGGTAATTGTCTACATGCTTCCATCATCTTTTTACTTCTAAACATTTAATCTCCACAAAAACATGGTATTGCTTCTTCATCTGTATCAAACATATCTTTTTGTGATGTAGCAAACTCTTTTAATTTAGCATAGCTTGGTCTGTCTTTACGAAACCTAGCTCCATCTTGTTGCATCGTTTTATTTTTTTGTGCAAAATTTTCTACCTCAATCCACCAATCAGCTCGACTTGGTTTCTCTTTTATCAAACTAACAATTTGGTGAACAGGTTTTAAAAAACATAAATCACAGTTTCCGTGCATTGTAGTTCCATTCATATTTGGAAGACCTAAATCAAAATCTTGCTCTTTCCAAAATTTACTTATGTCATGCTTTGTAATTCCATCAACAAATAATGGAACTCTACTGCTATCTACTTTAGAAGCCCTTCTTGGTTCATCTGCACGAATTCCCATCCAATCCATATTTTCGTTATGCTCCCATCCTAAAGATTGTATATATTTATGTATAACTCTTATCTTTAATTTAGCAGTACATGTTCTTGCTACTGGATTTGGTAAATTTGATGAGTGTTTTAATAACTCTAAAAACGGTTCACCATTACGGGATGCAGTTTCAAAGTCAACTATTTTAAATCTTTTACTTGCATCATCATCCCAAATATATTCCAACCATGTTATTGGCACATTCCATTTGTCTTCGCAGTCTTTAACAAACTTTAATGTAGCTTCTTCTTCTTTACCTGTGTTAGCAAATACTACAATAGCATCATCAGGTAATCCATTATTAGATTGTAATACTCTCCATAATAAATATGCAGATGTTCTGCCGCCACTAAAGCTAATCACTGTTGGTTCTGTTATTTTGTAAGGGTCTGTCATTATTCTTCCTTAAATTGAAAACCATATTGAGATGCCCACCATTCTATCTGCTTCTGGTATTCAGCCATCTCTTCTGTATTCAGAGAAGTGGTACTTGGAATCTTAACAATCTTCTCACCGTTAACTTCCACCTCTTCCTTAAGGAATCTAAACTTCATGAGTGAGTCCATCTCTTCTGGCTCATAACCCAGTCCATCACCGATAGCCTTCAGAAGTTTCCAGTATCGTTTATTCTGCTCTATGCTTCTAGTAAATTTATGTTCATTCACATCAACCCTCCATAGTTTATCAAAGTCTAATTGTTTTATCTTGTCTATAAAATTATCAAGATTGTTTTTTGTTAGGGTGAATCGCATCTTTACCTTCCTTTACATATTTAATAACAACACCATTCTTATCTGTAATTTTGTAACTGGTACAGTTAAACTCTTTAATAAATTTAAGTAGCTCATTCATAGCGGTCTCTCCTTGTAAGTTAAACTTTTCTCATCAAACCACAAACCAAATGTTCCCTCAAATGTATAGTTACGCTGTTTCTGTACTGTAAGGTAAGCAGTAGGTTCGTTGATTCTATCTTCTGGACAATTACCAGCAAACTTTAAATCTTCTATCTCACGATTACGCCAACATAATAAAATATTATCACTTAAGTTTCTAATATGACTTGATCCTAAAATGTTTGTAGCATCTGGCTTTTGATATTCATCTGACATCTTACGAGTATGACAAACTAAAAATACATGAATGTTTAAATCACGGCAGTATGAAGCTAACCTATCAATAAATATTTTTTGTGCATCATAGTTGTCTTCAGAAATATCTCCCATCTTCATCAATGAGTCAATCACAAATACATCTATTCCTAAAATCTCTTTACCATACTGCAATACTGCAAACATATCTTTTGAATCAGTAACTCCCTGTTGGTCGTAAATGTATAACTTGTCTAGATAGTTATTACAAAACTCTTTTAAAAATTTCTCTGTAGGATGTGGATCACCTAGCTTTTGCTGAACCATTCTAGATAATGTGAGTACAGGTTTCATCTCCATACTAGCTATGAGTATTTTAGTATAGTGCATTAGATACAAGCATATCTGTGATAACATCATTGACTTACCATGACCAGATACACCAGTAAAAGCTGTCAGCTCTCCTTTCCTGACTGCAAAGTTATTATCTGCTTTTGCAAAAGGTAATGAATATCCTGCATTGCGTTCTTCTTTGTAATACTTAACTAACTGATCGTAATAACCGTCTGTAGATTTAATCTTATAATCTGCTTGGGTTATCTTGCCTGTTTCTGAATCAACTTGTTCTTTAGTAATCACAAGTCTATCCATTAACTGCCCTACGGTCATCTCATTCATAATACTCTCCCTTTAATTCTTGGCTGTGTTGCTCCTCCATCTTCCCATCTTCTTTGATTAATAATAACTTCTGGACTTGGATTAAACCCTTCCTTCCATTCTTTAGAATTATTCATAGACTTTACCCATGAGATAATTTTATCTGCTTCAATATCCAACCCATGCTTTTTCCACTTCTCTAAACATCCCTTTTTATTAACCCTTCTTTTATCTAGTAAACTATTCCAAAATTCTTCAAAATGAAGACTTGTATATTCTTTACTCTCCTCTACTCTACTCTTCTCTAGGGAAACATTTTGTTCACAAGTTGTTATCAAGTTGTTATCATCTTGTAACCAATGTGATAACAGACTGATTTGCTTGTTAATGAAATCCTCTGTCTTCCTTAATCTAAAGGCTATCTTGTGGACTTCAGGTAGTTCACCATTGTTTTCAGATGCTAATAAAAGTAACTCAATTAATGTAGCTTTACTATCAGAATTAAGATTGTGCCACTCATAATCCTCAAGTATTTGTCTGTAGACTTTTATCCAAATTACATTTCTATCTTTCATAGGTGGTTGAAATTTACTCCAGTTTCTAATTTTCAAAATAAACACTCCTCATATGTTGCTAACATATCGTTGACAGATTGTTGTTTCTCTCCAGTCTTTTCGATATGTAGGTACGGTTTGTTTTCTATGAACCATTCAGCTTCCCTTTTGGATTGGAAACGCTTTATAGGTTCACCCTCATTGTCCTTCACTATGTGTGTGAAGACTCTGTCTCTCACTTAATATCTCCTTTATCTGATACTTGCGTAACTCTGGAAGTTGATTAGACTTCTTCCAATGGTACATCACCTGCCTAGTTACTCCTAAAGATTCTCTCAAATCTTTCTTGCTGTTATTAAATAATGTTAGTGCTTCTTCAAATGTCATTTATATTTCTCCTGTTTATATTTTTCTAATGCTTGTTCTTCTTCATACTCTTGCTTCTCCAGTTCCTGTTGCCATCTCCATTGACTTTCACAGTAGCCGTCATAGTCTTGTAACCAACTATCTCTATCCATTACATCTCTCCTAGTTATTAATGTATAGTAGATTATACATGATGTTTTATTTAGTGCAAGTATTTTAATGTAAAAATATTTTTAAATAAGTACTTGCAATATAGTAAAATATAATATACAATGAAGTTTCATTTATCAATAAGGAGAGAAACATGGATTTAAATGACGAGTTAGCAAGAATTATATTCGAGCTACAAAGAGCAACAAATGATTTAAAAGAGTTAAACGATAAACTTGAAGAGGAGGATAAAGATGAGTAAGTTTAATGAACTACGAGTATTAGATGTTAGTAGATTTGTAGAAAAGAAAGGTGAGTTTAATTACCTTGCTTGGGCACATGCGGCTGATATCTTATTACAACATGACCCAATGGCTACATGGGAACATCAAGACCCAAAAGTATTTAATGATACAATGATGGTTTTCTGTACCGTTCATGCCTTTGGCAAATCTATGTCAATGCAATTACCAGTATTGAATTATAGAAACCAAGCTATTAAAAATCCTAATGCTATGGAAGTTAATACAGCGATGCAAAGATGTTTGGCAAAGTGTATTGCTACATTTGGTATTGGGTTACATTTATTTCAAGGTGAAGACCTTGTTGATCTAGACCCGTTAGAGCTTATTAAGAATGTATATAAGACTCAAGGCATAGAAGGTGCTAGAGCTGTGTACAATAAAATGGATAGTGATGCTCGTAAGAAGTGTCAGAGTTTCATAGAAGAAATAAGGGAGAGTAAAGATGGAACAGAGAAGTGATGAATGGTTTCAGGCTCGTCTTGGAAAAGTTACTGCTAGTCGTGTAGCTGATATTATGGCTACATTAAAGACAGGCAAAGAAGCAATAACTCGTAAGAATTACCGTATTCAACTTGTATCAGAAAGGTTAACTGGAAAGAAAGTAGATTTATACTTTAATGATGCAATGAGAATGGGCATTGAAAGAGAAGAGGATGCTCGTACTACATATATGTTTAAACATAGTGATGTAGAAGAGGTAGGTTTTATAGACCATCCTACTATTCCAATGACAGGAGCTAGTCCAGATGGTTTAGTTGGTGAAGATGGATTAATAGAAATTAAATGTCCATTAGCAACAACTCATACCGATACAATTATATCTGGAGAAGCCCCAAGTAAATACATACCACAGATGCAATGGCAGATGGCTTGTACAGGGCGTAAGTGGTGTGACTTCGTATCATTCAATCCAGACTTTCCAGAAAGTTTACAATTATTTGTGGTAAGAGTGGAAAGAGATGATACACTAATAAAAGAACTAGAGGATGGAGTACAAAAGTTCTTATCAGAAGTTGATGATACTATCAACCAATTACAGGAGAAGAAATAATGGAAATTACTACAGTAGAAGCAGTAGTATCAGAGCCTATATTAAGGCTTAATGAAGAAGAAAGAGATACTCTACGAGCAGTAGCAAGTGGAGAGTTTTCTCAAGAAGAAATACAGCGTAAGAGAAGTGCATCAGAATCTCAAGAAATCGCTGATAGAATTGACAGAGCTGTTTGGGAGTTAATTAAAAAAGTTCCAGATGCCTTTGGTCATGAGACAGTCTTTCAAATGGCTGCCAAATTTTATAGAAAAGAAAGGAATCAATAATGGCAACAGTAGGAGTTAGCGTTAGAATAGATGTAACAAAGATTGATAAAGATAAGTTGTACAAAGGTCAGAAAGGTCAGTATTTGGACTTAACGACTTTTATAAATCTTGATGAGCAAGACAAGTACGGTAACAATGGCTTCATCAGTCAATCAGTTTCAAAAGAAGAAAGAGATGCTGGAGTTAAAACTCCAATTCTTGGTAATGTAAAGGTGTTCTACCCAGCAAGTAATGCACCTGCTAAACAAGAAGACTTTGCTTTAGAAGATGATCCATTCTAAACACATTAAACATGGTGCATCAAAAACCATTGATGGCAAGGTGGTTAGGAGAATCCCTAAACAAAATGTAAAATTCTTACCCAAAGATGCAGAAATTCTAGGTCTTTGTAATAATAGATTAAGAGTTAGATTGGATGTTGAATGGATAAGAAGAAGAGGTAGGGGATATAATAGATTAGTAAGGGAGCAGTGATGCTCCCCTCTAATTATTTGTTACAAACATACATTGTAACTTCGAAGCCGAAACGCATTTCAGTAGCTGCTGGTTTTGTCCACATAGCTGATCTCCTTTCGTGTAAGATTTTGTTACATGTATGATTATACAGTAGAGCTTTTAAATAACGACAAAAATGTAATTAGAAGAGGGTAGTGATTATCATGATTAACGATGAAATTGATTTTTCCAATACAAAAAGTCAATTGTTATTTACTCCAGAAGGAGCACTGTATATCAACATACTTTACAAAGCACTAGATGATTATAGAAAGTGTAAGAAGTATGATGGACGATTACAGCCAATGGGAGAAAAAGCTCTAGAATTTTTAATGTCACAAAATGAAATCATGCAAATCAACGCTTGGCTTCTTGGCATTCCTTTGTATAAGATGATGGAGATAATGTACAATAAAGAATTGTTTACTGTATTTAAAAGAAACCTTAAACTATTAATCAATGATATAGATGATTATTTAGATGGAAAATTTAAAGAGGTTAATGAAGATGATGATTCAGAATAAAATAAAAACAATAATAAAATTTGTAGTCTTTGCATTAGTAGTGTTATTATGTATTGGTATTGGTTGTTATTACTACATTAATCAACCATTAGATTCAAAAGAAATAATGTGTTATAAAGGTAAATTGATACATAGAATAGGTGATGATGGTACTGTTTATGTTAAAGTAAAAAATGTCTCTTGTGAGGTTGATAGGGGCATGATAATTATAGAGGAGAAATCATGAGTGATATGATTAACCCAGACCATTACAAGGTGGGAGGGATAGAAACTATAGAAGTCATTAAGGCTAAACTTGGTGACGATTACAAACACTATGTCAAAGGTAATCTGATGAAGTATTCTCAACGACTTGGTAAGAAGGATGACTGGGTTCAAGAGCTTCGTAAGATTGCGTGGTATGCTAATGACTTGGCAGATGAGTTGGATAGAAAAAAATCATCTCCAATTATGCCTGACGAGTGGATAGAAGACCCTTTACATGACGAAGATTAAATTAGAAAAGCGGGTTTGCCACAAATGCAAACAACCCGCAAACACTTATGACGATAACAAATGGTGGTGTGGAAGAACATTGTCAGCACATGGAGTATGTAAGAATGATAACAAGAAGAATGGCGATAGAGGGTGATTGGTTCACTGTTCAATTTTTTAAAGAGGGTGATGGTAGTATTAGGGTAGAAGTGGTACATGATATAAAGAACAAATTTTATAAAATGTATCCTGATAACAAGTTAACTTTTGAGGAGAGTAAAGATGAGCAAGTATAATATATTATTTATAATAGTAGCAATTACTTTAGTGACAGGCATACAAGTATATGCACAAGATAAAATAATAGTAACACCAGATGATAATATTATCGTATGTACTACAGATGAAAATGGAGTAACGGTTTGTCTTTAAATGCTAGCATGAATTATAAAGAAAGAAATTCTGGCAGTAATTTTGCTGAAGAATTTTTTGAAGACTACTGTAAAGATTACTTTATCAGAAGAATTGGGTTTGATGAAAAGAATGATAATATCCCTCACTTTTATAATATGAGCAGAATGTTAAGAAATCTTCCTGATTATTATGTAGATACTGGTAAAAAACAATTTGTAGTTAATGTTAAAGGTACAGATTGTATAAAAGAAAAAGAGTATGAAATTATATCTTTGTTAGCTAGTGCTTACTCAAGTGATGATTGTATGTTGCTTTATGCGTTTTGTTTTAAAGGAAATACAAGACCTATATTCTTATATCCTTTTGAGGTTATAAATACATATGACCAGAAGAAAGACCAGACATGGCATGATGGTGTGATATATAGAAGTTTAGAAATTAGATGATTTATTTTCCCATATAAAACTTAACCATTTTTTAAGCTCTGATACTCGCCTTTCATCTTTAAGTTTCATGAGCCACTCTCTTCTTTTGTTGAGTGGTTTCTTGGAAAGGTTTAATGCTTCACAATATCTTTGGTATTCTTGTGAGTAGTTGTCTGTTTCCAGACCATTAGGCAAGGTAATAGGTTTCTTATTCGTCTTCAAGATAAATACTATCTACTACAATCTCAACATTAAATACTTCGCCTTCATCGCTTATGGTTATGATTAATGTATCTTCACCATAAACAACTTGAACTTCTTCAATGCGTTTACCTTCCATGCGTTTTGCAATTTTATTAATATCCATTAGTGAAATTCAGTGCCCTTTAACACTCCAAAATAAATATCAAAAATATCTCCAGCAATAACAAGTGATTCATTATTGCTGAATTTAATCGTTAACATAGATCCAGTAGAGTCTTCAGCTAAATCAATATCTGTAATTGTTTTATCTATAAAGTTTTCTAATAACTCTACACTATCATGTTGTTCCATCTACCATCCTTGTCTAATACCATTGGCATAAGTTTAGGTTGCCCGTTTATAATCATGCCGCAACCCACTATGAATCTTGACTTAAAGTTTTTAGCATAATCAAATGCCATAGACTTCTGATTAATTAAACAACCAACCTGCATACCCCAGATAAGAGCATCAGGATTAGAGTAATAACCTATATTAAACTTGGTATGGTAATGACCTTGAACAGTATTCATGCCGTATTGTTGAGCTACCTTTAGTACATCTGCTGACATACCATGAGTAAAGAAACAACGGCTACCATCAGACAATGTAATGGTGACATCATCTACCCACTTCCATCCATCACCTACACCAAGAAACTCGTTGTAACATTTAAGATAGTCTTTAGGTAATCCATATTTCAAAGCTCGTCTATAGACTAAAGATGAATGATTGCTATGTACAATAGTCATTTCTGGAAATATCTTTTCCAGCTCTTGTATATAGAGTTTAGATTTACGAAGCTCATCACCTGCTGACATTAGATCAGGGTTATGTTCGTGCATAGAAATTGCATGATGGTCTAATTCATCACCAATGTTAACAACCATGTCTGGTTTATATTTCTTCTTTAATGCCTTTAGAAAATCAAAAGCATCTTGATGATGATAAGGTATATGCAAATCAGATATTACTAATACTGAATTATTCATTGGTATAAACCTTTGTTATATAACAGGTTTATTGTACCATTATATTTACATAAATGAAGTATTTACTTTACATGGATAAAGAATAGATTGGCTTCTGCAGCCCTTCTTCTTTCTAATCCTCTTAATACTTTACCACCTGCTCTACAATATTTTAATAGCGTTTCAATAGCACCTTCTTTATCACCCCTGTTAAGCTTGGAACGAATCGAGCTTCTTTGTAATGTTCCCAAACCAAGATTAAAGCTAAAGCTAACAAGAGCATCAAACTCATTTTGTTTAAGTGGCACAGTAATGTATCGCAATACCCCACGCTCAAAACGCTGTAAATCTTGTTTAAGTAATCCATCTACTTCTTCTTGACTCCATGTTCTGTTATGTGCTTGATGTAGTGCGTATGCCTTTCTTTCTGCCAATGGGAGTCTATTTTGTTCTGGATATAGAACATGACCATACCCAATAGTCCACAGTAAAGCAGGGCACAAGTAAGGCTTAAAATGGCAACCTTCAAAGTGCTTAATAAGTTGGATTCCCTTTTCACCTGTTATCACTTCTTCTTATCCCAATGCCTACTTCCAAACCAGAATCCAATGATAGAGGCTACAATAGCCATCTCTTCATCACTAAAGACTAGCTCTAAAGCTGTGCTAAAGTCTACACCTGTGTTTATAGCCCATACCATACCAGCAATATCAGTAAACAGTAAGAGGAAGACAAAACAATAAGTGACCACAGGACGGACAGAAGCAGAGAGATTAACCACCCAACCACTCGCTTTTTCTTGGAGTCTTGCATCATGTTCATAAAGTGCTACCCTTTCTTGAGTGTATGTTTCCATCTCAATCTGGTCTGTTCTTATGTCTTCTATACGCTCTTGTGAAGCAAAACCTTTTTCAGCTAATGCTAATTCTCTATCCATTTGCAGTTGAGCCATTTCTCGCTCATGCTTTTGGTCAGACTTGTTTTCAAAAAACTTTAGAACACTAGGTAATCCACTTGTGGCAAACCCTAATATACCTGATAAGATACTTAACATATTTTTCCTTTATATTTCATTTTCATCAAAGCCAAATTCATCGGCTATTTGTTTTCTTAATAACTCAAAATTCTTATCATGTCGTAAATAAGATTTACCATAATAATGATTAGCCATATGTATTATTTCATGCACCATAGACTTAATTAGGCTAGTCAAGAATCTATGTCGTTCAGGACAAACACCTATGGTATCTGGGTCTGGTGTATAGGTAGCCATGACTTTGTCTGATACAAGCAGTAGTTCAAACTCAACCTCATCTGCAGGAGGAAGACCTAGTTCTCTTAAAACACTTGTAGCAATTAACATAGAGTAAACTGCTTTAACTGTTTTAATATCTATTTTCATCTTCTGTCAAGTGGATTAGTTGTAGCTCGTTTAATCACATCTAGCTTATCTTCTACAGACTTAATCATAGTTTTAACTTCTGACTTTAGGTTTTCAGATGTAGCTGTAAGTTCTCTTTGTGTAGCCTTACTAATTGCACTAGCTTCTTTTGATAGCACATAAGCATCAGCAGCTTTTTCTTGTAATCTGATGTTTGCATCTAAACCTTCCATCTGTCTTTCTTTTATGGCTGATACTTGTAATTTAAGCTCTTTGATGTCTTGTTTAATATCACTTAAACCTTCACTAGCTTCTATGGTATCTAGCATTTTATTGTAGAATGTCACCCCTGCGTAACCTGTCCCAAGTATAATTGGAAACACTATTATAATGATCTTCGATATTGTAGCCTTTGAGAAGGTCAAGTTGAAATTGTCTGGTAACTGCACTTATTGGTAACTCCTGTGTTATACTAAACATATCAGCTAAAGGAGGCTGATAAAACTCCATCGGTTTATTTAACAATTCTAACGAAAGGACTAATCCAAAGCCATGAACAATTTCTTTGCGATTATCAACGACATTATCTACATTGTCTTTAGACTCTTCTTTGTCCCCATCTTGTTTGTTTTCTTTTACTTCTTTGGTGCTATTAGTCTCGCTGCTAGTGCTTGTCTCGACATTATCACTCGTATCGCTAACTTCTTCTTGGAGGACTGATTCTATAGTAGGTTCAGTAGTCGTCTGCGGTACATCTATTGTCGGTACAGTTACAGACTCTATTGGCATGGGAGACACAGGACTTGTAGGGCTCGTTACAGAAATTGGACTCACAGGGTCTGTAGTGCTTTGAGTGCATGTGTTCTGCGATTCTGACCAATCGCTCCATACTTCTGTGCCATATGGATTTGGGCATGAACTTATCCTCGTTTCAGTAATTTGTCCTTCATAGCCACTAGCACACGCCAGAGTCCTAGAATCAAATGAAGCAATACAAGTAGGAGGGTTAGCGGTACAGTTATCAGAAGTAGTCGTCCAATCTGTCCAGCTTGCTTGTTTGCAAATAAAGGTTCTACTTTGTTGTATTCCTCCACTATGATTTGGGGGACAAGATAGCGTTTGATACTCGATACTATCCACGCAAATAGGCTCAATAACAGCTGAGCAGATAGGGTCATCAGGTCTGTACCAACCGCAATACTCTTGTTCCAGAGCCACTTGGTTGTCGATACCAACGCATTGCATACTGCCTTCCAAATACCAGCCATCGCTTGTTTGAGAAAAGTTACAATACCACGCATATACATTACTCCATAGGATAAGTGACAGTAGGAGGAGTCCAATCCTTGCCATACAACCTCGCAAACACATCAGGTTTAAGTTCATACCATGCTCTTAATGCTGCATCACCTACTGCACCATTAATAGGACAAGCAGAGCCTGCCTGTAGCATAGCTTCAAATACTCGTTCATCTTGACATAAAACACCAACTGCAGCAACCTTAAGACCTAAATCATTTAAAACTTTAGATAGCTTTATACGCTCACAGTTTTCGTCTGTTACAGTAGCTCCACCAGATATTGAGATAACGCCTGTATTAGCTCCACCACTAACTCCAGATTTACACATATCATTACTGAAAGCACTAATGCTAGGAGACATAGCAGATGGGACAGGCATCCCAGAATATTTGATAGTAGTGTCAGCAGAAAACGCATAAACAGCCCAGAATAGTATTACAAGTATGACAGAGACAATTAATGCTTGTTCTCTCATGACATTTTAAGAGCAATATGGATTAAGATAAAAAGAATACCGCCAGTCATGCCGATCATTATTCTTTCAAGTCTTGTTAGTCTCGCACAGATTGACTCATAGCGTTCCTTACATATAGCTTCATGAGTGTTCAGTCGTGCTTCTGTGTGATCCATTTCCATCAGTGTCCTTTCTTGGTGCGTTATAGAGGTTTATAGGTGGTAGATATAACGGTGTCCATATCATTGTCGTTTTTTAAACTCTTGATATTGTTTCTTCTGATAATCTTCTAAACCTCCACCAAAGTAGTTGTATATTAAGTTACCAAAAAATGGAAATGTTTTAATAGACTTAAATCTATGTGGTTTGTCAGATAGTGAAGGAATACCTTTCTCTTCTTTTAATCCAGACAGTTCATATAAATCAGCCATGTAATTTCCAATCACATCAAATGGAGGAGCAACCATATCAAGAACTGTATCACTTAATCTTCCAGATTGAACTAACCTGTCAGTTAAATATCTTGATGCACCAAGAATCTTAAGAGCATTATTAACATAGTCGTCTTTGAACTCTTCCATGCCTATCTCTTTTCCGTGCATGACTCTTTTAACTGTATCAACACCTGTGTTTAAACCAGTAACAAAGGTTAAGTATCTAACTGCATTGTATCCAGCTTTTGCATAGTTGCCTCTTGCAGCTTCTTGAAATATAGTCTTTCTAACTAAATCAAATTGTTTTAATGTAAATGATTTAAGTGCATAGAAAATTCTACCACCCTTCATATTTAAATACTTTTGTGGCATTTGAGATAAACTAATAGGTTGAATTTCTGATAGTTCAGAAAAAGCATAATACTTTACATTGTCAGATATATTTCCAGTCTTAAGATCATTAATTAAATTATCTAACTCACTGCCAAAAACACCGCCATATTTTCTTCTAAAAGCATCTGTACCTTTTTCAGTTTTTAATTGATTAACTGCTCGTCTTAATGCAGCATTAATGTGAGTAGTTTTACCAACTCTATCTAGTCTTTGAAATTGGCTGACATTTAAAATACTATCAAGCATTTTTGCCATACCTTTAGTCGTAGATATTTCAGCAGTTATGTTGTTTAAACCTAACATTTTAGGAGTAATTTTTGACCTACCTGCAGCCTGCTCTACAAGACTGATGATTGAATTTTTAAATCCATTAACATATGCACTAATTCCCATATCACCAACTTGAACTAATGCAGATTCAATGTTACCTAGATGAGTGCCATAGATTAAGTTTTTAGTAAACGATGTTCCAGCTCCAACAGCCTCTTCACCATCACCAAATCTAGCTTTTAATAAGTCTTTAACCTCATCTGCTCTTAATCCTAAATTTTCAGTCATCTTTAAATTAGCTATAGACTCATCCATGTCTAATAAAATACCGCTTTTAGATACACCATTACCGCCAAAAAATCTTCTTTGCTCTACATTATTAACTGCACCTCTAATGTAATCTAATAAAGCATCAGCAGGGTTTTGATAATATTCTAAATCTTCATCAACTAACTCTGCAATCTTTCTTTGTTTAGTAAATTTAGGAGCAGCAGACCCAGCAGGCATTCTTCCTTTAAAGAAGTTGCTAGTTATTTTTTCATATTCATCTGCAGGTAAGTCTCCTGAATTATCTAACCCTAGTTTAGTAGCTCTTTCGTCTAATAGCTGTTGTAATTTATTAGCTTGCGGTCTTCCATATTTATCAGCAAGATAATTTAAAAACTTATCTCTATCTACAAAGTCTCTAGGAAAATAGTTTTTAATGTAATCTACTTTAACACCTGCATCTACCATTTCATTATATAGATTATCTAACACATTACGAACTTGATTAAAATTATTGCCTAGTTCAGGACTAATTTTATTTAGCTTGGTAAGAAGGTCATTAAAGTTACCATTAAACATATCTTTAGATAAGTCTTTTCTAACCTTTTTATTTAGCTTTTTAAACTTTTGAAAAAATGGCTCTACTCTGGCAGAATAGTTTGCTATTTTTTGGTGTAGGTTTGACTCAAAACGACCTAATCTATTTCCTATAAATGGAGCAATTTCTTTTAATCTTGTATGAATAGGTTTGATATAACTATCTATACCTTTACCAAGAGAGCCTAATATTCCTTGTGGTTTTTTATATGTATGTCTTTGTATAATCTCAACAGCTTCATCTATGTTTGTAGGAGGATTAAACTTTTTAGTAGATAAAGTAATAGCTTTGTTAAAATCTTGGTCGCTTAATCTTAATTTAGATTTAACATAATTTGGAATATCTTTTTGCTTCATGCCATTTCTAAATGCTACTGCAGCATTATATTCCATATCACCAACTAGTTTTTCTGCTTTATCTAAATCATCAAAGTTATATTTTTTAGGTCTTGATTTTATTAGTTTGTAACCTTTACCAACAAGATCAATACCTCCTTTTAATACACCTCCACTAGCTGCAGCAATAACAGTATCTTTACCAAGTTGTTTAGGGTCTACTGTTCCAGTTTCTGCTAATTGGTCTACTAAAGAATACTCTGCACCCCATATACCAGATATACCTGCAAATTTAGAAACGCCTTTTATTCCTGATTGTATTTTAAATAACTTTTCTAATGGAACAAATGTCTCTGGAGATACAAAAGAACCTACTATTTCACCAGCAACAGCAGCACCACTTTGTCTTTCTTCTGGCGTAAGTTCTGCATATGCTTTATTAAGATAGTTTTCTCTTTTGTTTTTGTAGTATTCTAATCTTTTTTGTACTGCTGTTTTAGGTTTTTGGTCAGATATTAATGAAGAAAGATTTAACTCGTCATCTTTCATATTGTAGAGTTTTGATATTTCAGATTTATCATAATATTGATTATCATCTGGAATAGCATTAGGATTAAGAGGAAAATATGACTGAATAACTTCTCCTAATTTTTCAGCACGAAGATTGCTTTCAATACCATACATAAACTTATCCCATGTAGAAGCAGTCTTTAGTTTTTCTGGGGATACTATTTGTTCACTTTCTGGAACAACATCACCCAAGACAGGCGTTGTTTCAGATGTAGGTAAATTATCTTTTGAAACAACATCACCTAAATTATCTACTGACAAACTTGGCTTGGTTTCGATATCTTTTGTTTCTTCGTCTGGTGATTTAACAAAAACTAATTCTTCTTTTGGAACAACACCACCTATGTTTTGCAATCCCATATTAATTATTTCCTTTTAAATATCTCCACTCACCCTGAAAATAGACAATTGGTTGTCCATTTTTGTCAACACCTTCAGCTCCTTCTATAGGTATATTTACTGGGAACTTGCCTGAAACAAAGTCACTAAAAAAACCTGATTCAAAGGCTTTAGATTCAGTTGCAGATTTTGTAATAGCTTCAACAGCTTGAGCAAATGTAATTTCTTGTCCAGTATTTTTTTGTACTTGCTTCATTAATGTTCTTGCTTTATCTGTAACAGCAACGGCTGCATTTGATGCAACATCATGAGAAACACCAAATCCTTTTAATGCAGCATATGCAACATTCATTTCTCCTTCTTCAGGAACATATGGTTTGTACTCTTTAAATTTAGTATATCCAGAAACTGGAACAGCCCCGCCATCAGTTGCTTTTAATATAGGTAATTTAGAATTTGGATCTTTAGGTATATAAAATACTCCTCTTTCATCTTCTACCATTTTATACTGGTCTTTTTTAGAACTTAACTCTGCATCCGAAAGCATTTGACCTTGAATTAATTCAGGCTTACCTTCTTTGTTATAGAAGTATTTTTGATTTTTATCTATCCTTAATCCTAAAAGTTTAGCTTCATCATCTGATAATAATTTTCCAGCATTTTTTAAACCTAGTGTTCTTCGTTTTGTTTCTAAATCCATTAATGTATTTGCAGCGCTAATGTTTCCACTTTCAATTAATTTATTTATTTGACTTAAATCAAAATCATATGTAGTAGTTTGTGGTGTATATTTTTGAGGTGTAAAACTTGGAGCAACTGCTTCACCATTTTGCATAACTGGCTTATACGGAGTTGTTGGCTCTCCACCTGTTGTTGTAGTTTTATATAAACCTCCAGAAGATAATACTTTATCTAATGCTTCTCTTTGCTTTCTTTCTCTTGAAATTTCAGCAAATTTCTCTTTCATAAGTACATCTTTTTCTAAATTAGAAAATGGCGTTTGTGCAGATTCCATACCTTGTAAATAACCTTTAGCTAAATAAGGAATAGCAGAACCATAATTTTGGTTTTTAGGTTGAGCAAGATATCCTACAGCAGTACCTAATAATCCTTGAAACAACGATTGTTGTTGTGCTTTTTTTAATTGCTCTGGTGTAATTAAACCTTCTAAATAAGTAGGTGTTCTTGCACCAAAGATATTAGTACCTGATGGTATAAAATCTTCTAGTTTAATTGCCATAATTTTTCCTTATGCGAATCTTGTTCTGAATGTTCTTTTTGGTGTATTAATAGCTATCATTGTTCCTCTTGATGGAGCTACACCTTTTGGAGGAGATATATTTGCCATTTGAGCTTCTGCTGCAGCTCTTTCTTCTGGAGTTACTGCATCTAATCCTATTTGTGCTAATTGAACTTGATCCATAGGATTCATACCAGCTAATCCTTCGTATGCAGTAGTTCCAATATCTTCTAATAATCCAGTTTTAGGAGTTGCAGTTAATCCTCCAAATTCATTAATGTTTGCAGCAGTTTCTAATTCTGTTGGAGATGGAACATAACCTCCACCAGTTGATAATCCGCTTACAGCTGCAGTTTCTGGAACATCTAATATGCTTCCAAATGGACTTGCTGCTTGATAACCTGCTTGTGTAGCTGTAGTACCACCCATTCCAACATTTAATGGATTTAATCCCATATCTATATTAAGACCACCTCCACTTAATAATGATGATGGAGCACCAGCTGTCATAGCAGATTGTGCTGCTCCTTCTGTAGCTATTTGTGGTACTGATGGAGTGATTGCTGAACCTAGATTAAATAATCCACCTTCTGTAAATCCAGAACCAAATCCTGCTGACCCACCAAACGCACCGCCAGTAACGCCACCTAATGCAGCACCTTGTAATGGGTCTCTGCCTGTAGCTAAAGAAGTTAATGCACCTATTCCTGCACCTATTAAGACTGGAGCTCCCATTATTTACCTCCGCCTGATTGTGTGGTTGATGTTGATACAGCACCCATAGGAGCACCGTATGCAGCAGATAGGTAAGATTGTAGTTTAGTGTATGGTAAGTTTTGACCAAACTCGTATCTAGCAATATCTGACTCTAGTGCTTGTCTTTGGTAATCTTCTGCTGTTTGTCCTACATTGAGTAATTGTTGAATGTCTTGGTAATCAGCAGCAGCCATTTGTGGAGCAGATTGTATTGCTCTTTCTTGAGCAGCTCTTTCAGCCGCATAGTTTTGGTATGCTAATTCACCAGCTCTACTTGTAAGTTCTTTAGCTAGGTTTGTAGATGCACGAGATTGTAAGTCAGCCATTGCACCAGAACCATAACGACCAGCAGTAGATGCTTGAGATGCAATGTTTTTAAGAGCATCTTGGAACTGTGTAGTAGCTACTCCAGCAGCACCTTGTAGTGCATTAGCAAAGTATGGATTTAAACCTAAATTTTGACCTTGTATCGTAGCCAACTGTTGTTGTTGAGCAGCAGGCACTAATGGAGATCCTGCCAATGCTCTATTTTGTGCAGCCTGTAATGCAGACTGTGTTTGTTGACTAGGTGATACAAATGTTTGGTATGGATAGTAAGATGGAGTGTCTGTTTGGTATAATTGTTTAGCTTCTTGTAGACCGTATTCAACGAATGGACGAACAGTAGGGTCTAATTCGTTAGATTGCTTTTGCACAGTAGTTCCACCGCCACCACCGCCTTTAAATAGTTGTCTGCCCATTTTGCCATTGTCGATGGATTGGTTGCCATCTAACTCTGGGAAATAATCGTAAATCATAATTTATACTCCATTAGTGTATATTTAGGTTTCATGTTCCATTTCATTCGCCATAACCTGACGATTGAATCTTTTGCAGTAGAACCTTG
>Ga0208898_1000771_pt1 | contig 23316 bp, 18 predicted proteins | sample VirMetDEL_Mar_4_FD_184513 | JGI IMG/M metagenome (GOLD analysis project Ga0208898, IMG submission 184513) | Aqueous microbial communities from the Delaware River and Bay under freshwater to marine salinity gradient to study organic matter... | ecosystem: Environmental > Aquatic > Marine >...
TGTGACCAGAAGCGTAAACAGCTATACCAGAAATCGCATTTAAATCAAACGTTCTTGCTAGTGTGGCATCTCCACTAAATATAACAAAATTTGGATCAGAGGTTACAGATATTCCACCAGCGCCACTTGGATTTAAAAGAAAATTATCAAGACCAGAAGCGTAAACAGCAATGCCAGAAACATATTCTAACTCCTCCGTAGTGACGTCACCACCACCGCCGCCACCACTGGTAGCTATGGTTACTGTTCCACCACCATCGTCTGTAAGACTGCCATTTGTGACCCTAATAGTTGTTACGTTGGAAACAGATGGAGAACCGTCTACATCTTGAACCGTTAAGGAAGAGCCTGCACCGATTAAACCAGAGACAGTAATAATATCTGCGGCATTAACATCAACTCTAGATTCAAAATAACCAGAATTGGCAGCTATACTAGAATCTGCGGAATCTACTCTTGACTCAAAGTAACCAGAAATCGCAGCGTCATCGTACAGCAACCCAGAAACTGTAGCTATATCGGAGTCTGCGGAATCTACTCTTGACTCAAAGTAACCAGAAATCGCAGCGTCATCGTACAGCAACCCAGAGACGGTTGCGATATCTGTCTGGTTTTGTATAGCCAAGCCAGAAGCAAATGTAGAAACGCCAGAAATGTAAGTGTCATCATACGAACCGCCTCCAACGCCACCCGTAGAAACCTCTGTTAAATGAAAACCGTCGTAATAACCGCCAGAAGTACAAAGAAAACCCAAGTAGTCATCAGCGCCGGGGTCGGTTTTCAGAGTGGGTGGAGAGCCGTCCGAAGTAAGCCAGTTGATCGTATTCCACCAAGTTACCGTTCTTGAGCCAACTCCGTCTTGGGATAGCTTGATGCAAAATCTTTGTCCAACATCAACGTTAGAAAGCGCAAGGGTTCTGTTCCCGGCTAGAGTTGATATGTGAGTATTTGCCGCATCCATGTCAAAGGTAATGGTTGCGCCATCTGCCTCAGTGTTGATAGCCGTCTTGATTCCGCTGTTTAAAGTAGTAACCCCGTCGTTTTGCAGGTTGATAAAGTGTCCACTACCTCCGTAAACGTTAAACTCTGTGCCAACCAGTGACAGTCCAGATCCAGCGGTGTAAGTAGTTCCTCCTACACCTCCACCGCCACTGGTGGCTATGGTTACTGTTCCACCACCATCGTCTGTAAGACTGCCATTTGTAACCCTGATAGTTGTTACGTTGGAAACAGAAGGAGAGCCGTCTACATCTTGGACAGTTAAAGAAGAGCCTGCACCCGTTAAACCAGAAACAGTTATGATATCAGCAGCGTTGGTATCCGCTCTTGATTCAAAATAACCAGAAATCGCAGCGTCGTCGTACAGCAACCCAGAAACTGTTAATATATCAGAATCTGCCTGATCTATGCGAGACTCAAAGTACCCAGATGTTGAACCATCTATAGTTGTATAAATTACACCTTTCATTGCAGATGCATGTTCAGTACAATAATAATATAGTTTATCTGGGGCATCTTGTGGAACTTCAAAAGTTACAGACCCCGCAGAAGATCCAATTTCTATGTTATTACCATCCGCATCTTGATAAACACTCCCACCGTCTGTATCAGAAATTCTAAAAGGATGACCAGAGAATGTCTTATTAAATATATACGTATGACCTTTATGTAGGTATATTGTGGGGTCATTTGCGCTATTTAAACCCATACCATCTATTGTGTAATTACTATCATCGCCGCCAGTTATATCAAATGTTCTAGGTGATAATAAACCAGAAACTGTAGCTATATCAGAATCCGCAGAATCCACTCTTGATTCAAAGTATCCTGAAATAGCAGCGTCGTCATAAAGTAATCCAGATACAGTTGCGATATCAGAGTCCGCAGAATCCACTCTTGATTCAAAGTATCCAGAATTCGCAGTGATACTGGAATCTGAGGAATCCGCTCTTGATTCAAAATACCCTGAAATCGAAGAATCATCATATAGCAGACCAGATACAGTTGCGATATCAGAGTCCGCAGAATCCACTCTTGATTCAAAATATCCTGAAATCGCAGTATCGTCATATAGCAGACCAGAAACTGTAGCTATATCAGAATCCGCAGAATCCACTCTTGATTCAAAGTATCCTGAAATCGCAGTGTCATCATACGATCCACCATCACCAATTAAGCCAGAAACAGTTATGATATCAGCAGCGTTAGTATCCACTCTTGATTCAAAGTATCCTGAAATCGCAGCGTCGTCGTATAACAACCCGGAAACCGTTGCTATATCCGAATCAGATTGGTCTAACCTCGACTCAAAATAACCAGAGTTCGCAGTGATACTCGAATCTGCGGAATCCACTCGCGACTCAAAATATCCTGAAATCGCAGTGTCATCATACAGCAACCCAGAAACTGTTAATATATCAGAGTCCGCAGAATCCACTCTTGATTCAAAATATCCTGAAATCGCAGCGTCGTCATACAGCAACCCAGAAACTGTTAATATATCAGAGTCCGCAGAATCCACTCTTGATTCAAAATATCCTGAAATCGCAGCGTCGTCATATAGCAGACCAGATACAGTTGCTATATCAGAATCCGCAGAATCTGCTCTTGATTCAAAGTATCCTGAAATCGCAGTGTCATCATACGATCCACCATCACCAATTAAGCCAGAAACAGTAACAATGTCTAATGCGTTTTGATCAACTCTTGATTCAAAGTATCCTGAAACCGCAGTATCGTCATATAGCAGACCAGATACAGTTGCAATATCAGAATTTAACTGAGTTATGTCTCCGTCATTGCTACTTATCTGTGTTTGTAGATTACCGCTAGTTGTAGATATTAAATCTGTAAGAGTGGTTGCTATATTTTCATCATCGTTTAGAGCGGCAGCGATCTCGTTAAGAGTATCAAGAGTAGTTGGCGCACCATCTACGATCATAGCGTAAACATCGCCGCTTATACTTGATATATCAACATCAAAACTACCACCAGCATTATTGGTATATGTTAATGTACCAGCAGAGTAACTTAGACTTACACCGCTAGTATCAAAAGACGAAAGGCTAGAAAGATCTGTTGAAAAACTACCGCCATCACTATTGTTATAAGTTAATATATTAGTGGAAAAATCAAAACTTTCACCGCTAGGTGTTAACAAGCCAGAGACAGTGTTGATATTAGAGTCGGCAGAATCTACGCGAGACTCAAAGTAACCTGAATTAGCCGTGATATTAGAATCTGCTTGATCTACTCTGGATTCAAAGTATCCAGAAACGGCAGAATCGTCGTAAAGTAACCCAGATACGGTTAGTATGTCCTGCGCATTTTGATCTATTAGTCCACCGCTAGCCCCCGGCAAAAAATCAGCATCACCAATCAAACCGGAAACTGTAGATATATTACTTTCATTAATGTCTATTTGTGACTGTAAATTACCACTAGTTTCATCTATATAACTTTCAGCCCATCCACTAACACTAGTTGCACTATGATCTAAACTATCTATATATGTTTGAAAGTAACCACTATTAGTGATAATGTTTTGGGTGTTTTGATCTATAAGAGAGCCACTACCAAGCGGAAGTCCTGCACTCGTTTGAATAGTTCCATCTGAAAATCTAACAGCAGTAAATCTACCACTTGGTGCTATAACATTACCAACCGTTTCAAAATCACCATATTGGTTTATACTGGCTTTTTCGGTTGTAGCAACACTCCATGTTTGAAGATCAGCAGCATGACTTGCGCTAGATTCAACCGCAAAGACCGTATATGCTATAGATGTGTTTTTAGCAGTTGTGGTTTCATCTGAGTTTAAGTCTAAGTTTTGAATGGCAATTTCGCCGCCATTCTTTCTGATATCTATAATATTTTTAAGTTGGTGATTTACTTGAAGTCCTTCGGAGTTACCATCACCTATACTCAAGATAGAAGATGAATTACCTCTTAATTCAACAAAACCATCTTTACCAGAAACATAAGCGTAATAAGGGGCTATGATATCAGAGGTGGTTGTTTTTAGCCCTATTTTCCAAGTGGGATCGGAACCTTCCTCAATGTAAAAAGAAGCCACTCTGTTCGTATAATCTGTAGATAAAGCTTGCCAGTAATCTCCGTCGTCAGACCTTTTAAAGACAAATGGTGTAGGAAAGACAACTTGATCATTCTCGTCGTTGTAAACAAGTTTATCAGCAGGAACAACACAAAATACAACACTGGCTCCAGACAGATTTAACTTATTGTCGCTATTGGAACTTTGAAATACAGTGTCTCTACTAAGAGTACCAGATAAATATGTACCAAGTCCAATTTCAAAATCACTTTCATTTTGTATGCAATAATAAGTAGTGTTGTTGTCACCAATTGCTTCAGCGAAAGTCTGAAAACCACCAAAAGTGCGACCACTAAGGGAAATTGTACCAATACCCGTGGTAATTGTTGTTTCTTTTACTCTGTCTGCTATTATTAAAGCCATATCATTTTCCATTATAAAGTAATTTATCTACACTTTAATATACACTAATAATATATTTTCAAATTAATTGAATGATAGTTAGTTATTGTTCAAACTCTTGTGAGGTGGGATCAAAAGGGTTTACGGTGGTATCGTCACCGCCGCCACCGTCACCGCCGCCACCGTCACCGGAGCAACCGCAACCTGCGCACGGCGCGAACTCCGTTGTCGGGCAGAGTATATCCAGCCAACCCCCATTTGGACAATCTTGTTCTGGGTTGTAAGTAATAGGACCGGTACAACCACGAGGAATATAGATAAAATCGCCTTCACACGGCTCTAGACGAATAGCCTTGTCAATGCAAAAAATGGGATCTAAGCATTCTACACACCGATACGCTTGCGGTGGAAAGGTTGTTGTTGGTTCAGAGGTAGTAGTTAATAATGGATCTTCAGTTGTTGTTGTAGTAGTCGGCGCTTCTGTAGTTGTCGTTGTTGTAAATCCAGAACAATCGTCTCCCACTTCAGAATGGTCTGAACAAGATTCATTTGGATAAAATTGACTCCAGTTAGCATTAATTATATCAGCAAAAAAATCACATGTACTACTAGTTACTTCGTCTGTACAAATAATTTCACCATCATTACACAGTATACAAGCTCCAAAACTGGGGTCTTGAGTAGTGGTAGTAGTGGTGGTTGGTTCAGAGGTAGTAGTCGTTGTTTGTGGGCAACAACTGTTGTTACATCTAAAGCAAAAATCGGTGACAATATCTGAACAAGTACCTTGAAATTCAATTGAAATATAATCAGTTAAATCCTCTTGAAAACGTAAAGCGTCTTCTTGGTTAGAAAACTGCTGACAGTCACTTGGACCGTAAATATAAGACTTATCCGTATTATTCTCGCAACAAGGATTCCCACAAAACCTACTGGTACACCAAGCCACAGAATAAGGAATTGGTGGAGTAGGTGTAGTAGTTGGACCAGCAGTGGTGGTAGTGGTTAATAGTGGGTCTTCAGTTGTTGATGTCGTTGTCGTTGTAGTAGGTAAAGGCGGGGGATCATCAGGACAAGTAGCTTCTACAATAATACCAAATGGTTCGCAAGAAAAGGAATGGACATTATCCTCCGTGCAGCACGGCATTACATAAGTCAGACATGCGCCATCAGAAGGGGGTTCACCGTTAGTGGCAACAAAATCAGTGTAAACCCTAGATGTACCGGGACAAAAACAATTGCAATTAAATGGAACACTGCCCTCGACGAAAAAAAATTGTCCAGCGTCTGAATCGTATCGGTATCTACACCAAAAATAACTCACATTATAAAAACTACAAGGTATTGGCGGTGGAGTCGTTGGTGGTGGCGGCGTCGTTAAAGGCGGCTCTATCGTCGTTGTCGTCGTTGTCGTCGTGGTTGGACAACAATGATCGCACTGTGGAGGTCTACCCATATCACTTTCCGTAAATTGTTTTTGCTTCTTCTAAAAACTGATTATATTTATTTTCATCAAATTTAGCGTTTTCTACAAATTCTTTATGTACAGGGGAAAGATCTAAACCTAGTTCAGTAAACTCTAGTACATAATTTCTAACTTTATTGTCAATCGTCAGTTCATACTTAACACCGTCCGGTCTAGCAAATCTATGCAACCACTTTAAAAATGGTAAACATAGTGCTTTTCTGCCAGCCTTCCTGTATTTTTCATGAATGTAACACTCTTCACCACCAAACCCTCTACAGTGTTCATTAAAGCCCAGCCAACGTTTTTTGGAAGTAAAGAATAAACCAAGTCCTTGTGAAAATATCTCAAACTCACTTTCATTTTCATCAAAACCAATCCTTGAAAAACCTAATTTAGCTAAGAGATTTTCATGTCCGGGGTAGTTTATTTCCTGCGGATAAATAGTATAACAATGGTCGCAATATCCTATTTGATTTTGTTTTTCTAATTCAACAAATTTACAGAAATTATTTTCATTTATGACACTAAAGTTTTTCTTTTTACATCTACATGTCCAAGCTGCGCCCCATCGCCCCCACATCTGACCGCCCCACTCGTCGTTAAAGTGAGTAGAAATCATAGTTAAATTATCATAGACAAGTGGACCTTGATACAGATGCATTGTATTAGGATATTTGTCTATAAACTCAAATAACTTTTCTAATGTTTGTACAACTGGACATAATAAAACATGACAATCCATAACAAGAACAAAATCAGTTCTAGCTTCTTCAATTATTTTATTTCTAGTCGCAGAAGTCCCTTGGGAATCTGGAAAGTCTATAACTCTAAATTTTGCGCCGAGTCCTGTTCCGGCTTGTAAATTTTTAACGGCTTGCGCGTGTTCGTTATTTTTTGCGTTTTCAATAACTACAAATTCAAGCCTGTTAAGCAAGTCCTCTCTTTTGTTGAATCTTAACTCTTTAATAATATCCTGAATACTAAAGTAAGCACCATGAAAGTCCGTATGATGCGCCATTCCTATAGTTATTTTCCTCATTGATTTCCTTTCCTAAGTTAATTTTAAATTCCTATGGTGAAAACGGCGGTGGAGTTGTTGTTGTTGGTTCACAAGTCGTTGTAGTAGTGGTCGTAGTTGTTGTTGGCGCACTCGTTGTTGTTACAGGATTTGTAGGCGTGCAGCTAACCCAAATAGGTCTCCATTCAGTGCTATGTTTAGCAAATTGAGCATATGTACCGTTATAAATAGTTAAGTTAACATCTCTGTTTACAGCATAATAAAGGTCGCCATCTTCACAAACTCCATCACACGTTCTTTTTTCTCTGAACAACCCGGAAGTAGGGTTACAAAAAGAAGTTGGTGCAGCTACATCTTCTGTAAAGAACCCTTCAGCAAAACGTTGCAATCCAGAACCTGAAGGACAAACACTATCTCCGTTAACAGTTAAATTACCGTAAATCTCAACATCTCTAAAAAACCCGTCCCACCTAAGCTCAGGCGTTCCAAGGTCAAGTCCATCAAAACATGGTATTATATTTGATTTAGACTCAACTGTGTCGGAATCAGGAAAGACTAACTGGCCGTTGACAGACCTCCAAGCTCTATTGTCGTTCCCAAGATGTGAAACCCTAGTTGTGGTTGGCGACACATCTCCAGAAACCTGAAGAGTTCCATAATTATGTAATTCGTTTGTACCAATGGCAAGCTTTAATTCTTCTAAATCGCCACGAAGTAAAGGTGTTCCAGAACCGTCAAGGCACTCAATGTCACACCCAGATGGATGAGAACCCAAGAAAAACTGATAGCTATCATTGGGGTCAATATAATGTCCAGCGCCTAAGCCAATAGCTATATTATAGCTGCCTCTTCTGAGTTTAGAAAGAGTATTATTTCCAATAGCAACATTCCCATTTCCTTCTACGTTTCCAACTATCGCGCCAGCGCCTATAGCAGTATTGCAATCTCCGTCTAAGTTGCAGCTAAGTGAAAGAGAACCAACGGCAGTGTTATTATCTCCATAAACATTTCCGTTCATAGAGAAAAAACCTACAGCAGTATTGTCACTACCACTTTCATACGGAAGGTCTAGATTGCCTAAAGAATTTATGCCGACTCTTGTTTGCCTATACTCAGCAGATTCTATATTGAGTGCTTTTACACTATGCAACTCAAGAAATCTATGACTAGAATCAACAGCGTTTATAAATGTATCCCTAACGTCTTTAGGAGATATCTGTTCTGTTGAATTGTCTGGTAGGTAATTATCTAAAGATAAAATAAAATCATTTTCTGAGTACTCAGCCATAACCCTACCTTAATTAAATTTGATTTTAAGATTTGTCACATCAAACTTTACGGCATCACCTTTATATACAATTCTAGGATTAGTTAGCTCAGAGTGCATTAAAAGGTTTCCAGATCCATACTGGGAATCATCAGTAATGGCTATACCGGAAACAAAACCCCAGTCTATAAGAGCTTTTTCAAAAACTATAGAACCTGAATTTTTAATTAACCCACTTCCATAGTCATGATCCTGTTGTTCATAAATCCAAGTGGTATCACCTTGACTAGAAGGGTCTCCAAGATCTATTCTTGCATAGCCGGTGCCGCTACCATTAATTCCACTTGGAAGTTCAGGAATTGTTTCTCCGGTGTCAGCATCTACAGGTACTCCGCTACAAAGAGCAATGGCGATCTTGTCAGGCTTCTGGAAAACTGTACTTTTAAATATATGATGTAATAAACCAGACTCTAAATAGTCCGACAATGCTGTACTCATTATTAACTCCTGATTTCCTAAATATATAGAACATTTGTTTTATTATACACTAAAAAAGGGTTCCCCCCTGAAAAAGAAGGAACCCTTTATAAATTTACATTTTAGTTTTTAACTTAGAATGAACCCAAGAGGATTCTTCTGTTGTCAAGAACGCCAAAGCCGAGTTCAGCGAAACCGTAGTAACCTGCTCTCTGCTGTCTGTGAAGAGTAGGATCTTCAAAGACTTGAACAGCTTGCTTCATTGGCATAACAAAGCTGTCGTTAGCACCTTGGTCAAGACCAATTACCAACTCAGAGTCGCTAGTAGCTACACTACCACCAAGAGAATTGGTGAAGAAGTCTTGATATTCTTGACCTTCGCCAAGTTCGTCAAGATCGTGAAGCGCTACACCAAAGACGTTGGTGATTGGAGCGCCGTCGCCACCCGCATTATAGATAGCGGTTCTGGTTGCGTCAGAAATCTGATCGAATCCCCAGTTGCGGACATCTTCAAGAGCTTCTGGCGAAACGTACATGTCGGTCAAGCGACCGCGATTTGCGGAACCAGTGTTTCCGCCAGCGTTACGACGCATAACGGTTTGCATCAAGCTAACAAGCCTCTTGGAGAACATGCCAGCAGTTGCATCGCCGTCGTAAACCAAAATGTTACGATCAACACCGGCAGCAAGAAGGGTGTGCCAACCATCGTCATTCATCTTCTTGACGAAACCAGCTTCCAAAACTTGCATGGCGCGACCGACAATATCCCAACGAGCTTCGCGAGCAAAACGAAGCAAGTAATCAATACTGCTTGTGATGCTGTAGGTTGGGATCATAACGTAATCACCTTCGACTGATCTCTCAGGCACGCGACCGTGACCGGGATTAGTGAAAGCAACATGCTCACCTTCAAGTCCGGGACTGATAAGATCCAATGGATACTCAGTGCTTCCGCCCGGCTCGACTTGGATAGTCTCGAAAATATTTCCAAGAATATTGCCAACCAAAACGCCTTTGCGCAGTGGGAGTTCTAAAGCTTTTGCGAACTCTCTTTGAGCAGCAAATGCTACATTTTGATCATTATCACCAGAGCGGCGAAGCAATGTGATAAACTCTTCACTTGGTCTTTCTTTATATGACATTGTATTTATCTCCTTTAGGGTGTTAATTAGGATACGATTCCGGGGAGGTTGACGTAGAGTTTAGCATAGCCGTCTGCGTCTTTTTGAGACATCCAACGACCAACAGCCAAGCTTCCAGAACTACCCGGAGCAACGTTGGTCAAGTCACCAGCTTCAGAAGCTGAAATATAAGCAATTTCTCCAGCAGCTGGGTCAATGCTATCCTCGATCATGTTGGTTAAAACCCAACCGCGAGTCAGAACAGTAACCTTTCCACCCTTTTGAACTTCATCTTTGTATTGGTTAAGATGGGTTCTGGTTAAGTCCTTGTTAACAACGTCGTTAAGAAGGATACCTACTGGTACGCCAGCAGTTCCATATTTAACTTTGTTTCCGCCTTGATCCATAGCTGCGCCAGAAGCAAGAGCGGCATCAAGAACAACAGCGCCACCGCGAGTAGCAGTGCCTTCGTTGTAAAAGAAACTGATGTCAGTTGATTCTTCGTATCTATCTGCTTTAAGAGCCATAGTTTTAATCTCCTATAATAATTATTTTTGTGAGAATACGTTATTGGAAAGCCAGTCGGCAATACTTGCGCGAGTGGATTCTAGTTGATCGTCAGCACTTTCAGTAACAAGAGTTGCTTCAGAAGTTTCAACATCTTCAAAAGCTTCTTGTGTGATTTCCTCTGCTTCAGCTTCTTCGTCATCAGCTTTAGCTTCTTTTTCCTTTTTCTTTTCAAGTGCTTCTTTTAGCGCAGGGGGCATACCAGCTTCTGCTTCTTTTTCTTTCTTTTTCATGTCGCCATGCTTATCAGCTTTTGGCTTTTTGCCATACATAGCAACAACAGAATCGAAAGCTTCGTCAGCAAGACCGTCGAATGCAGCAAGAGCAGCATCAACATCTTCTGCGTCAAATCCAGCTTCTACAAGAGCAGCTTTACGCTTCTCCATTTTTTCCTTTTTCTTCATCTCTTCCATATGCTCTTTAGCAGATGTAAGTTCTTCTTGAGATTTAGCAAGAGCGTCTTCAAGTTCAGCAACGCGAGCTTGAGTACTCTTGATGCTTTCTTCAAGTTCAGCAATGCTTGAATCTTTTTCTTGAATATCAGCTTCAAAAGCTTCTACCTTGGAAGCAAATTCTTTATCTTTTGCTTCTTCAATTTGAGCTTTAATAGCTTCATTCTCAGACTTAGCAGTAGCAAGTTCAGCGCGAACTTCTTCCAACTGCTTTTCTAGCAAATTATCTGACATATTGAATTCTCCTATGTTAAAATCAGAATTGTCATCTAAATTGAAAGCAACACTCTTTAAAATAACACTTCTTGGATTTGCTGGCTTGGAGACAAGTCCTTTACCAGAAAAAGCAATGTTAGAAAGTGCGCGACCTAGTTTATAACCTTCATATTCTCCACTTCCGCCATAAGCTCTAAGGTGTTTTGTTAAGAAAGATGACTCCTCATCTCTAGCTAAAATTTTCTTATCGCCATTATTATTAGTTAAGGCGTAATCAAATCCAGCAAACAAACACTCCATAGAAACATACCACTTGCCTTCACCTATCTCTGAGATTATTTTTTCCATTCTTTCGCGGTTTTCGTCACCAGTCCAGCTATTATAAAGAACAGCTTGAGTGATAATGTCAAAATCTTCAGGCATTTCTGCGTCATCTGCAACAGCCTTTCCATCTTTTGTCAAAACGTAACTTCCAGTTATATGTCCAATGATATCATTCTCATCGTGCATAAAATTAAACTGTTTGTCTTCAGGTGTGTTTCTGGCTGCCCAAGTTGCCTCTGGCAAAAACACATCATCGTTTTTATTCCAACCGCAAGAAACAAGAACAGACTCTAAATAGTAAAGGTCTATTTGATCTTTATTTTCAGCAAAAGCTCTGTCGGCAATAGTCACTGGAACTTTAAAAGCGTCAGCTTTAATAGCCTCGGAGCAATACGCAACACTGGCGGTACTTTTAACAAGTTCGCCAATGCCGTCATTTATTTCGTTTTGGAATATTTTTATAGTCATAAATTACCTCTAAAATAAATATACACTAAAAATATATTTTTTAAAAAAACGGCTATTTTTGGGCTAAGACATAATCAATATACGAAGCAATAGCTGACCTTTTATACTCATCTATAGACATGTACTCTGTACTGATTTTGTTTTCTTCAAGATGTCTTCTAAACAACTCAGGCATTCTCTTGTTGCCATAAAGTGTATTTTTAAAGTCTTCATCTTTTATTTGTGATAAAGGCTTAATATTTAAAAGTACATCCATTTTCATCTTTTCAAGATCTGAAACCTGAGCTTTAGTTAAAGATCTCATATTCTTCTTTTTGTTTATAGCCAAAAATGCCTTATTGAATTTTTCTGAAATACAATCATATGAACTATTAGCCCATAATATAAGTTCAGCGACTCCCGGTGTAGACTTTGGCGTTTCTACCCTTTGTTTTCTTGGTCCTTCGTCAAGCTTGTTTGGTGGGCGACCGTTAGGATTTACGGGCTTTTGCTTTTCTTTTCTTTCTGCAACTTTCTCGTTTATTTCAGCTTGTTTGTCCATTTTTTCTATCTCAAAAGCTTTTTGTGGATTATGAAATGGGCTTGCTTTTTCAGGTAGTTTATCTGAATTTCTAGCTTTTTCTTCTCTTTTAAGTCTCATTTTTTCTACAGGTGCAATTTCTTTAAATCTGTCAAGAACCGTTTCGTGAGAAATTATATCTCTATCTGCAAGTTGTATAAGTAAATTTTTCTCTGCTGACTCGTCGGATAAGCTCATTTGATCGTAAACAACATGGAAGGGTTTTCTAAAACCCATTGCCTTTCTTACTATCTCTAGTTCTCTTTCCCAGAACTTTGTTAGTTGATCTCTACCGTATTGGAGTCTTTCAACCAAAGTTTTTAAAGATATGAAGTTATTGGTAAATCCACCACCGTTGTTAGCCATTCCAGTTAGCGTTGGAGGCACACCAAGTCCAGCATATATACTATTCAGTACAGATGTATATTTTTCAGAACCTAAAAATTTATAGACTTGACTATTGGATTCGCTATATGAAAGCTCTGGACCCCATACTAGCTCCATAGTTCCGCCGCCAACATTACTAGCTAAGATGTTTCTTAATTTATTAATTGCAGCTTTATTTGGCAAAATCTTATGATCTAAATTACCAAGTGTCCACAATCTAATATTTGAAATAGCACCGTCAAGGGCAGACATGTCAGCTAATCTCATTTTTTCAAGCATGACAATATCATCAAGAATAGCATAAACAAGAGGGTTTGCCCATCTTTGCCAGTCATCTTTCTTGTAATAAAATATAGATAGTCTTTCTTTATCTAATTGTATTTTCTTTTCACCATTCTTAATTGACTGTTTAATAGAAGGCGGCAGAGTGTCTAAGACATGTGCTGGTATAGAACCTTCTTTAAAATTGTCTAGAAAAGCACCCGAATCAATTTCATAATTTCTAACACCCAAGAACATATTAATGTTACCGTTCTTCATGTCAATATTAAGCGGGTTAAAAAAATTATATCTCCAAGGTATTTGATTACGCTCTATCTCTGGCAACTCTACAATAATATCATTAGCCATAGATTTAATATACTTAGTAATGTCTGGAGTTATATTGGCATTACTTCTATAAATTATTGTTTGTCCGGTTCTATAAAGGTTGTTTAAAAATCTTTCAGATCTTTCTTTGCCATCAATTTTTTTCCACCACTGTTTACCAAACTTTTCTACACTTTCATTTTCGTGAACAATGTTAATTCCTTGACACCCAAAATCGCCCATCAAATCAATAATGTTACGAATTATACCTACTTTGTCATAAGCGTCCATGCACATTTTGATAATGCGCTTTTGCTTTGTTGGCACTTGCTCTTCTGGACGAAAAGCGTAATAATCATTGTAGCCAAAAGAAGGACGCGCAGAACGATTTGGCTCAATATCTATAAAGTCCCTATGGAAACGAGAAGCTTTTGATACGCCCTCGTAAGCATCTATAGATCCAGAAAACTGCTCAAAAGCATCTTTTTTGCTTTGTTGATTACCTTCGTCCCATGTTATCATATGATTATCGTTCATTGCTTCTCCAGACAATTGAAATGTAATTGGAATACATTTATATTATACACGTTAATAGACATCTTTCATAGAATTTGTAAACCAACTAGGTCCAATATACATATCTTTTTCTTTTTTCTTAGATTTGGTGCCTGTAGCAAACCCTCCATAGAAAGTATACTCCGCTTGTTCTGGCGTTCTGTCTATAATCCTAGCTGCCATATTAGCCATAAGCAAAGAAGAATACCTATCCTTTCTTTGTTTACCTTTCTTTCCAGTGCCAACCACAGTTTCTGGAGTGTCCCACTTATCTCGACCGGATGTAGTTTGAGTAATCTGTATCATAGCAAGTTCATCTTTTAGTTCTTCTATCTCCATAACACACTGCTCTAAAGTGTCAAACATTCTACCTTTCATTTGATCCTCTGCGCTTGATATACCAAGACTTACAGAGTCAAACCTTGGAAATAATAAAGCTTTATCCTCAAAGTCTTTTCTCATTCCATGATTTGCTTCGGCTAGCCAATCGTGTTTTGCAAATTGACACAACTCTAAAATGTGTAGCCCTTGTTCTCCATCTGTATCTTTTGGTTTATCATCGTTTATCGTCGGCCAAATAGGTAGTTCACCTTCTTGAATCTTATCTTTATCGTGCAATCCCTCCATTACAGCAATACCGCCACCCTGAGCATCTAGCGATATATGGCAGCAGGGAAATAATTTCATAAGATCACGAATCTTCCTAACGCAATATGCGTAAAAGTCAGTCTCTTTAGAATAACCTCTTTTAACCTTTTCTTTATGTTCACCTCTATTGGTGGTCCAGCAGTGAACTATTCTCCTATGCCCATTATGTAATTCTAATACGACAATACTAAAGTTATCTACCTCAGAAGCGGGGTCGATACCAAATACATATTTTTTATCTTTATCACCCATAAGTTTAGCTTCAAATACTATAGGTTTTTTATCTATATTTAATATATGTTTATCATTCTCAGTACCTTCGTTTGCAACACAAGACTCTATCAATGTTCTTTTGAAAAAGCCTTGTGAGTCCCTTGTAAAGCAAGCGCCAAACTCCATTTGATAGATACCTGCATGAACCGTCGCCTTGGATCTGGCAACCTGTGAAGCGTCCATAAAGCCTTCTGGAAGTAATTCATAAGGTATACGTATAACAGAGTAGTCTCTCCAGTTAAAATCTTTTGGCGGATCTTCTCCAAATATATCTCTAAGTCTATTTGCTTTTCCTTGACTTTTAATTATAGCTTTCCATTTTTTCCAGTAGTCAGCAAAGTGGTTAAAATCATAATATGCAGTACCACTTAATATAATTTGGTTGTCTTTCTTTTCTATGACATCATCATTTTGATCTTCTATTTCTATTCCAAGTTCTGCTGCCTTTTTCCTTGCTGCAATTTTCTTAACATTCTCAATAGGGTCCGAGCTAACAGCAGCGAAACCAGCAACAACCGTCTCAAAAATATCTCTGGGTATAGAAGCAAACTCATCAGAAATAATGTCATTAGCACGCTGACCACGAATCTTTTGTCCATCGCCAAGGGGGAGGCAAGTAACGCGAGATTTATTAATACGCATAACACAGCGGTCAACATCACGTCGCGGGCCTGAGTTCGCATCGCACATACTCCTTAGAATTGGGGCATTATTCCAAATTGTTTCCATGTACTCAAACAGCACTTTGGACTGCCTAAAAGCAGCACCTACAACCACCACCTTTCTTTCTGGTAGTATCAATGCTCGTATCATTGAGTATAACGATAGTATAAATGATTTACCAAAGCCACGACTAGCTATGAGCATAGGGAATTTTCTATTCCACATCTCACATAAAAATAAAGCTTGTGATGGTAGAATGTTAATATTAAATACATGCTTGCATAGAAAAGAGAAGTACTCTGGCCTAGTCATTAGCCATATTAAACGTAAGTGATAATCTTCGTCATTAAACGACACCATCTTAAATGGGTTGATTAGGTCTTCTTTGTTTACATCATCAAGATTTAACCAAGCTTCATCTATTTTTTTTAAATTGTTTTTCATTTATAAATCCCATCAACAAACCCATAATAAACAGCTTCATCTGCCGTCATGTACCAGTCTCCACTGTGAAACTTTCTTTTTATATATGATTTAGTTTTTGATAGATTATAGCCTCTTTCTTTAAAGAAGTTGCCACTTTTATAGCATCTGTCTGCATAAATACTTAACATAGTCTCTGCGTTTCGCTTGTCCACTAAAGCATAGTTTTGCGAGCTTAAATAATCACCAGTTAAATCGCTCGACCCAAAATGACTCATAAAAATAGAACTAGGAGTAATCATCCTTTTTGTGGCTGATTGTATGATTAGAGTACCCATTGAACAAAGTTGACCATACCCTATAAAAGTTGTTTTGCATTTGCAATTTTTAATACAGTCGTATATTCCCATTCCAGAATACCAACAGCCACCGGCAGTCTGCATGTGTATGGTTATAGGTTCTTTACTTTGGTTTTTTAATAGATTTATATTTTTAATAAATGCCTGAAGCATTCTATGGTCAACGCCAGCAGATTCGCCAGAGTCATCAAACTCATTTATGTATATGTGTCTATTTTTTACATCTATATTATAGGTGTGTATCTCACCTACAGTGTCTCTATTATTTGTCATAGTTACTCCAGTGCATATTTTTCATTTATTCTTTTTAAGATACTAAGCACAGTCCATTTGGCGTTCTTTTTAGAATCACAAAATATAACATTTACATTATGATTTATTTGCAACTCCATAAGAAATCTTAACATGTATTTATTTGTAACTCTAAGGTTTTTTATTTCACGGTCTGGAACGTCTGAGCCTTCTGGAAAATCCATAAGGTTGGTTAATGAAAATTCTAAAACTAGAAACTTGTGAGGGAATTCTTTCATTCTCTCTATTTCTGCTTCAAACCTTTTTCTGCTTATACCAACATTATTTGCAAGCTCTACAACGCTAGCTTTTCTTTCTATGCAAATTTTGTCTTCAAGACCTTCTATACTGTAGTCTCCAGTGTCTAATTTTCTATTTACCATACCTTTACATACATGGTATTTGCTTTCAGACGCTGCAAACGTATATCCCTGTTTTTCTCTTGTGTCTTTTATTATTGTAAAAGGTCTAATTTTAGGCACTGTTTTTTCTCGCTATACTTTGAAATAAGGATTGATAAAATGATTCGTGTCCGGTAACTTTTTTGTGGCAGTAATAACACAATGTAATTCCATTATCAATATCAAATCTCAAAGCAGAAGCACTTGCCCACTTTCTGATATGATGAGCATTTAGTCGTTTTTTACTTTTACATCCCGGCATTTGACAACAAAAGCCATCTCTTTTATATACTTTTATTCTCCAGTCTTTGTACACTGGATCGTTAAAATCTCTTTTGGTCATGACAGATCACTCATAACCATCATCTTTACTAAATCTTCAAAAGAATGCTTTGGAGTCCAACCTAATTTTTCTTTCGCTTTTTCGCAGCTACCTTTTAAATAGTCTACTTCTGCTGGTCGATAAAATTCTGGATCTTGAACTACGAAATTTTCCCATGAAGATAAACCTACACATCCAAATGCAGTGTCTAAAAATTGTTTAATAGTATGGGTTTCTTCTGTACAAACAACATAATCGTCTGGTGACTCTTTTTGCAGCATTAACCACATAGCCTCACAGTAATCACCTGCATAACCCCAGTCTCTAAACGCTTCTAAGTTACCGAGTCTAAGTTTGGGAAATGAAATCTCTTTTCTTTCATCAGCATATAGATTGTCTGAATCTTCTAATAGGTTATTAGGAAGAACACCATTTGAATTAGACCATTTTATGAAATCTCCTAACCATTTAGTAATTTTTCTAGTGACAAAGTTTTCGCCCCTTCTTGGACCTTCGTGATTAAATAAGATGCCAGCGCTTGCATGTAAGCCATAGCCTTCTCTATAAAGTCTAACCATGTAGTGAGCGGCACATTTAGCGATAGCATATGGGCTTTGAGGCATAAATTTAGTATTTTCATCTTGAAACTTTTCTTTGATCAGCCTATCGTCATAGTCATAATCTGATTTTTTCTCGTCGTAGTTTTTTCCAAACATTTCACTAGAGCTAGCTTGGTAAAATCTACAGTTTAGCATATCTAGATCTACAATCGACTGTAAAATATTTAGACATCCTTTGCCAGTAATATCCCAAGTTAATGCAGGTTGTTTAAATGATACAGCTACGTGGCTCTGTGCAGCTAGATTGTATACCTCTTGTGTGTCTTTGTTCTCTTTTAGGATTCTTGTAACAGAATGTACATCTGTAATGTCCCCACTAACTAAAGTAAAGTTTTTATTTTTTAAAATATGTGATATTCTAGATGTGTTATCTACGCTTACTCTTCTAGTTACGCCTACAACTTGATAATCTTTTTCTAAAAGAAGGTCCGCTAGATGACTTCCATCTTGCCCAGTGATCCCAAAAATTATAGCTTTTTTCATTTCCTGATTTTCCTTGTAATTAATTATTTCTAAGAGAAATACAATATATGTATATTTATGTGTTCTTGTATATTCAGTAGTCCCTAAAGAATCCAGAATCTTCCGATCCAAAGTAGCCTTTTATATTAATCAATTATAAATTCACCTAATTTAAAATTCGTTACCGGTCGAGTATGTGCGTCTGTTTGAAAAAATATTGGACCTGTTTTCGGTGTCAAAAACAATTTCTTTTTTGAGTCGCGTGCCAACTCTTTGTCGTGCCAGTTAGTCTTGCTTATTGATTTATTACATAGATCTATATAGTATTTGGCAGACTCGTCCGTTGGTATTAGTACAGCATGTGCAGATAGTGAATTTTTAACTCTATAGTAATTATCGTCATGTGATTCAAGTTCAAGTCTTCCTTGTCCAGCATTATGTAAACTAAGTCCAAGGTATATTAATTTAGCATCTTTATTTATTTCTAGGTCAAATGGAAAGTCATTTACAAGTTCTACATCATCTTCTAGTATTAAAAGTGGAAACCTATTTGCTTCTACTGCAAACTGCGTAGCATCTCTATGTGCGCCTGAAACTATATTTACAGTAGCCACTCCATTTTGAACTGGAACAGCAACCCTTTTGTATGGCAACCCTAAGCCCGAAAGCTTTTCCTCCATTGATTCTCTTTTACCATTAAAATTAGGATGTTCAGAATTTATATAATATATAAATGAATCGCTAATTTTATTCATCTGCCAACACCTTCTCACCGCTTATATTTATTAATTTATCTTTATGTTCTTTTAATTGTTCTTTTATCGTAGACACATCTAGGTCCATACTTCTTGTGTATCCTATTCCTGATTTATCACTTACTGCGAATGGAAAATCTTCTCCTAGTACAGCGTGAGGTGGGTTAAAGTGGAAGTACTTGTTTAGGTAGCTTTCATCATTCCACGGTGGTTCATGTGGTATCTTTTTATCCTCTAGCTGCCACGATCTCAACAACTCACATAGATTTGTAAATTTAACTCTTTCTCCACCAAAGAAAGCGCCATAATAATACATTTGCGGCAAGTCTGTATCAACTGGCACATACGCTTTTGATCTTGGGTTTCTGTCAAAGGGTTTGTCGTCTTTCATCCAACCCCTATTTCCAAAATGCTCTCCTCCAACCAGATCACCAATCATTTTATTCATAGTAAAATTTTGGTTTACACTTGTATCTGCATCAAAATAATAAAGATAATCTATGTCTTCACTCTTTAATTTTGCTAGATTTCTAAATTTTGAATTGGTGCCTTCCACCCAATTTTTGTGGGCATCGTAATGATATTTTATATCTATGTTGTCTTGTAAATAGTCTTTTGGGTCTGTGTCAGAAAAGAAATAAAACTTAATGTGGTTGCCACCATTGTAAAAATGATGAAACCTTTTTATGAACTTTATACCAAGTACAAAGTATGCATTAGTAGCGACTATTGCAATACCTATCTTCATTAGTCTTTCACTGTGTCAGGAGTAAGAAAGGGCTGATCAACAGACTCGTCTGTATATTTATGAAAATGAGAAAGCCGCTCTTTTTCTTTTTCCATTGATAGTCTCATTTTCTCCATTGTAATGCCGTACTCTCTAGTCAACTCAGGGTTAGTAGCAAGGTGTGTAAGCCAACTTGTAAAGTTATTTTTGCTGTCTTCCAGTCTTTTCACCCTTTGCTCTCTGGTTGCCTTCATTTCTTTGAGCATAGAATTCTTCTTGGTTTGTAGCTCTCTGTAATCTTTATTTAGGGACTCCTGAGAAGCTTTGTAAGAGGCCACTTGCCGCTCCATGTTGAATATCAAGTCAGCATCCTGAGTCTCTCTAGAGTGCGACCTCTCGGCCTCCAGCATGGTCTCAAGTCTTGATATCTCTTGTATGTTTGTTTTGTTTCCTTCAAGTGACCTATTCATAAGTAGTTCTAATTTTATAAGGTCAACTACTTGCATTTCTTCTGTAGGAGTAACATCGTCTTTGAATTGAGAAACCACTCTGGACCAATGATATTTAAATAGCTGTAATTCTTCATCTGTAAATTGTTTTTTAAGTTCATTCCAGTATGGCCGTATTGTAAGCTCGTATTCAGCTTGCCGCTGTGGATCGTGTGCGTCTAACCACGAAGGATTTTTAAAGTCACCGCTGACAACTTTCCGACGTATGAATTCTAAAACGCTGTCTGGGTCTCTGTTAAGATCCGCCGCAAGTTTTTCATGACCCGCCTCTAGATTTTCTTTTATGTAGGATTCTTCTTTTTTGGAGATCCTACCCTTCTTCATAGTATCCATAATCTTCTAAAATCCCCTGAATGCTTTCTACTATTTCTTCCCTGCGCGACTTTGGAATATATACATCATTTTGCATTTTTAAATAGTCCAATCTCATAGAAGCCGATAGCTCTTTGTCAATTATTTTAAATATTTCGTCTTTGTCAATTTCGTCCAACCAGTGTAACCTTACATCTATCCAGTGTTGAACACTATTATCATTATCTAGCTGTGCGGGCTGATAAACCTTTGCGCGATTTTCATCGCTACAGGCCACAAAATGGTTGTCCCTTACAAAATTCTTTAATCTATTGCTTAAATTTGACGCCAGAAAGTTTTCAAGTGGCCGCTTTTCATCGTATCTTTCAAGAGCCTCTATGCATATAATATTTCCTTCTTGAATTATATCTTTGACTTCATATCCATAAAAAGTATATTTAGGAGCAGATCTTTGACATACTTTCTGTATAACTGCCGTCACCTCTTCTTTTGTCATATTGGATGGTATTTTCATTTTTCCCCCCACATTAAAGCCCGCCACTTTTCCCCGTCGTACCCCTCGAAACACTTATCGGCCCCATTGTATCTGATCATGCCCTCTACAGGTTTGTTGGTATTTTTTAAAAGGAGGGTCCATAGCTCTTGTTGGTCAATGGACTGAATTGTTCCGTTTAAGCGGCCAAGTAGTGTGTGGTCTTGTAGCTCTACTGGAGAGGGGCAGCGGGGGACTTCAGTAGCCAGAATAGTATTAGGAGAAGAGAATAGTTCTACGTAATCTTTTGGTATATATGTTTGTAAGAATAGTTTTTTGCCGTCAGTGAATTGTACGCACTTGGTAATGGGGCCGTCTATAGACGATAGTGGGGTATTTCTGTCTAGATAATATTTCCCGTCTTCTAGTTTCAGGCAACCAATGCCCCTCTCTATTTCCAGTTCATTGTCGGGCTGGCGCTTGACATCTTTATATTCAATTAATTCGTAGAAAAATAATTCGCCCTCTTGAAAATTACCTAGAATGCAGTTATCAGTTATGTGTTCGGCCACATGCTGAATGCGGCAAGGCACATTTTTTAAGTCGCTAATTCCAGATATTTCCATTTTGCCGCCCGTGTGTGTGGCGCAACAGAAATAATTATTTCTCGTCTTCGGGTTGTTTGTCATCCAGTAATTCCTGTAGGGGTTTGTCTTCCTTCTTTAGTTCCTCGTTAGTTTCTTTTTTTAAAGCGGCAGTTGCGCGGCAGCACATGACGCTGGGCGGGCTGATGCGGCAGGCTTTTATTTTTTTATTCATTTCAATTCCTATTTGAATGTTATCTCTTTACATATATAGTATACACAAAAGCCACTTTTTACAGAAAAATCTTGAAATTTAGTGGATAAAGGGGTATTATTAGTAAAGAAATATGTCTACGGATATCTAGAATTGATAATTTTGTATAACGCAGTCACGTAAAAAATTTGTCCTGTTCGTGGCGCTTGGACGGGGATTTATCTCATCATAGCAATTATTTGTTATTCACAGTGTCATCCCCAGATATAAAAATTTATTAAGGATGGTTAGGAGTTGGACTCAGGTGTTACCCGCGCCTGATACATTTGGCAGACGACCGGTTCTAGCAATAGAAAATTAAATATAATTATTTAGTTGTGAGTTGATAGCTCTCACCCAAACCTAAAGCAAGCGTCTGATTGGTGGCTCACTAATAGATATCTAATATTCTGCCCGGCACTACTTGCTTGGTAGGATAAAAGCTAGGGGTTTATACAGAGGGAATTTATATGAAATCGCCGTGTGTTAGAATTTGTGCGCTCAATAAAGATAATATTTGTGTGGGCTGTGGAATGACCGTTAGAGACCTTCGGATCTGGAGAAGTACAGATGACCAAACAAGAGAAAAAATCGTCACAGAGAGTCGTGTGCGGCTCTCCAGAATGCAAACACTGCGGGACGAAGGTTTTCCTGATGATAGGGAAAAATAAATTCAAATGTGTTCTTTGTAGAAGCGTGCAGATCAAGAGGAGCGGGTGATCCCAGAGGATTGGGTAATACATATACATATATATGGGTTGTTGTGTCTAAACCACCCCAAGATTTTTAGGGAAGAATAACTACCTTTATCTACAAGATAAAACCCCACCCACCTTCTATTTACGTAAACCCTTACTATATAACGACTTAGGTAAGGTAGAGCAGCCCCGATTGACGTAAGTCCTTACGTAGCAACAACTTACGACGATATATTTATTTCTAAAATAATCCTAGAATAACTGCACACACCTATTGACAAATGCCGATAAGTATGATATACTTAGGATATAACAAACAACAACTCTTTAAGGTAAAAACATGACTCACAAAATCATCATCCTCTGTATCGAAGCTCTTAGCAAACTTGCAAGCGACAACGGCAACAATAGCCACCAGTTCAACTGCGATTTATCCGACGCAATAAAATCTTTGAAAAAAGTCAAGAAATACCTATAGAACCTCTTGACAAATACCGATACTTATGATATACTAGAAGCATGACAAACAACAACACTACTACAGAAAACACTATGTTCAACATTCAATTCAAAGACACAAAAGCAATCGTTTGGACCGGAACTTGGGAGCAATACTTGAAA
>Ga0208898_1000774_pt1 | contig 23284 bp, 20 predicted proteins | sample VirMetDEL_Mar_4_FD_184513 | JGI IMG/M metagenome (GOLD analysis project Ga0208898, IMG submission 184513) | Aqueous microbial communities from the Delaware River and Bay under freshwater to marine salinity gradient to study organic matter... | ecosystem: Environmental > Aquatic > Marine >...
AGAGACGCTCGCTGCCGACATCTCGGCGCTTGAAGCAAGCCTAACTGGCCAGATCACTGACGTCCAAACGTCGGTACTTGAACGAGTGCAGGAGCTAGAAGATGCTGGCGTAGCTAGAGACGACGCCCTAGACCAAGCGATAGCTGACGTAGCTACGTCCTTGGGCACCACTGAAGAAAGCCTACTGGAGCAGATCGGCGCTACGCAAGAGACGCTCGCTGCCGACATCTCGGCGCTTGAAGCAAGCCTAACTGGCCAGATCACTGACGTCCAAACGTCGGTACTTGAACGAGTGCAGGAGCTAGAGGATGCAGGTGTTGATCGGGACACGGCACTGCAGACCGCTATCGACGAGGTAGCTGGTAACCTCGGCACTACTCGCGAGGAGATGCTAGCCCAGATCGGTGAGACTGAGGAATCGCTACTTACTCAGATCGGCGACCTTGAAACCCAGATCGGCGACGTCGAAGCTGGATTGCTCGACCGCGTGCAGGAGCTAGAGGATGCCGGTATTGACCGGGATACGGCGCTGCAGACGGCCATCGACGAAGTATCCGGCGATCTAGGTACCACGCGCGAAGACCTGCTAACCCAGATCGGCAAAACCGAAGACACCCTGCTGACACAGCTAGCCGACATTGAGAGCGGGTTGCAGGAACAGGTTAGCGGCGTCGAGGCCACACTGCTCGACCGCGTGCAGGAGCTAGAGGATGCTGGGATTGCACGGGATGATGCCCTGCAGACCGCCCTTGGGGAGCTGTCCACGCAGCTTGGCACGACTGAAGAGGGCTTGTTGGCCCAGATCGGGGAGACGGAAGCATCTATCCTCGACCAGATTTCCACTGCGAGAGATGAGTTTACGCGGGGGCTGACCGATGTAGCTACTACCCTAGCGGAGCAAGCTGCGCAGTATGAAGCTGCGGGCATTGCGCGGGATCAAGCACTCTCGCAGGCAGTCGACGACGTCGCAGCCGATCTTGGCACCACCCGTGCAGACCTCTTGGCGCAAATTGGCGAAACTGAACAGTCTATTCTGACCACCGTAGGTGAGCAGATCACCGGGGTAGAGGGGCAGCTTGCTGGGTTCAAAGCCACAACCAGCGCAGACATAGACTATATCTCTAACCTCATCGGCAAACCTGCACGAGACGTGACGCAGGTAGACGTCGACTTTGTTGCGGACTTGATCGCACAGCAAGAGGTAGTAAACGAACTATCGCGTGCACAACAGCAATACGATGTAACAGGCGACGGTATCATCGACCAAACCGACTACGCTTTGTTGCAGCAGGCGATAGCTGGGCAGGATGTTACATTCGCTCCGACTTCTGCGTTCGGCCCGGCGACGGGTATCTACGCACAGCAAGAGCAAAATCTAGCGGCGCAGCTCGCGGCAGAACAACAAACCCAGCAGCAGATTGAGCAGGCTACGCAGCAGCAGATCGAAAACCAAACCCAGCTTGCAACGCAGCTGCAGACGCAGATACAGACTGAAGCCGATGCGGCACAGCGTCGTGCGTTAAGTGATTACTTGCTGGGACAAGAAGACCTGTACGGACAACGGGTTGACGTTAGAACACCTGATCCGATGCGGATTAACTACTTTTACGACTTTTCGGATATATTTGCTACGCCCCAGCAGGCAGGGATGTTCCCTAGTCCCTATGCGAAAGGTGGACAAGTAGATGACATAACTGATAAGTTGTTACGTATTATAGGAGACTAATCATGGGCTGGCTTAGCGATCTTACGGACTGGGTTTCCGGGGCCACTGATAATATTGACTGGGGCGGCGTGGCTACTCTCGCTGGTAGTTATCTTATGAGTAACTCCGGTTTTGCAGAAGGCAGCGCACCGCAGACGGGGTATCAAGGCAGCATCCCACGATACACTGCCGAACGTGCCGAGGTAGCAAACACGTATGACCCTAACCGTCGGCCCGGTAGTGGGGGGCAGCGGTACTTCTCCAGCCAACGTTACACCCCACAAGGCGGGGCTAGTGTGATGCCTGCACTAGAAGAACAAGCACAAGGACTTGCAGCACTCAACGCGGCAAACCCAGCGCAGCAAATGCGCCCCCCTGCACCGCCCCCACCCGTGCAACCCCAGAATCGTATGGCTCCCGTCATGTCGCGCGCTCCCGCACGGGTTATCGAGGACGCTCCGGTGCCGCGCCCGATAGAGGGACTTGCCGGGTTCCAACCAAAATATGCCGCGGGAGGTATCGCCGCCCTACCCGGCAAAGGGTACTATCTTGGTGGGCCGACTGATGGTATGGCCGATCAGGTTCCGGCGCAGATTGACGGGAAGCAACCCGCTGCACTCAGCGATGGTGAGTTTGTGATCCCTGCAGACGTCGTGAGCCACCTCGGCAACGGCAATTCCGAAGCAGGTGCAAACCAGCTATACAGTATGATGGACCGTGTGCGAAAAGAGCGTACCGGCACAACCCAACAAGGCAAGCAAATTAACCCTGCAGCCTTTATGCCGACGTGAGGTGAATCATGGCCGACGAAACCACAACAGTTAACACGCCAACAGACCCACTCGCAGGGGCGCGGACTGGGACCGAATCTTCTCTGTCCAGCTGGGCGGGGCCATATGTTACCGATATGCTCGGACGGGGTTGGGCTATGGCAGATCAGCCATACCAAGCCTATATGGGTCCGCTTACCGCTGGCCCCTCCGCCGCAGAATCGGCGGCGTTCCAAGGCATTGGCGGCTTGACGGTCCCCACGGACCAAATGGGGGCGTTCACCCCACAAACGTTCACGGCGGAGGCTGCGCAGCAGTATATGAACCCCTACCTGCAGGCTGCGCTGGACCCGCAGATTGCAGAGGCACGCCGCCAAGCCGAAATCCAACGCGTGCAAGACGCTTCGCGACTGACTCAGGCCGGTGCATATGGTGGCTCTCGCCAAGCAATTATGGAATCAGAGCTAAACCGCAACCTACTACAGAACCTGTCGGGGATTACCGGTACAGGTTACGCCACAGCATACGACAAGGCGATGCAGCAGTTTAATACTGAGCAAGGGCGTGGGTTAGAGGCGCAGACTGCGGCCAACCAATACGGGCTAGCCGCCCTGCAAAAACAGGCAGACCTCGGAGCTACGGCCCGCAATATTGAACAGGCAGGCATTGAGGCGGATCGCCAGCAATTTGAAGAAGAACGGGACTTCCCGTATAAGCAGGTGCAGTACATGCAATCGTTGCTCCAAGGGCTTCCGATCGCTGCGCAATCTTATTCGTATATGCAGCCAAGTCAGCTTTCGTCGGTCCTGTCCGGCGCTGGTGGTATCACTGAGCTGCTTGATATCATCACTGGCAAGAGCTGATTAGGGGGTACGTCATGGCAACCGGCATCGACCAAGAAATCCAGCGCAAAGTAGACGCGTACCGCAGTAATCCGCAGCAGCTCATGCAGCGTTACCAGCAAAACCAACAGCTGGTGGACCTACTCGCATTGCAAAAACTAAAGTCTGAGAAGGAAGCCGCCGCTCGCGACATGCAGATGAAGATGCAGCAGACGCCGCAGACCATCAAGCAGCAGCGCGAAGCTGAGCTACTGAACATGACAAAGCAAGAAATGATGCAGCAGACCAAAGGCATCATGGACCAGCGGCAGGCACAACAGCAAAAGAACATACAGCAGGTTGCACAGCAGGGACTAGGCGCGTTGTCTAATCAACGTCCTGCCGCTCCGCAGCCCGCACCACAAGGGCAACCAATGCCGAAAATGGCCGGTGGGGGCATTGTAGCTTTCCAGCCGGGTGGTAGCGTCGGGGGTATGGCCGGGCTAGGTGGTGACCAAACCCTGCAGGATCAGATTAACCGTATCCGCCGCCGCACCGACCTGAACGAAGGGCAGAAACAAATCCTGATTAGGCAAATCCGCGCGCAGCAGCCGCCGGAGCGCCCAGAACGTGATTACACTATCCCTGTAGGCCGTGCGTCGTCAGCACGTATGCCGGGGGTCCAAGGTAACATCCCTGTTGGTTCTGAGACGAGCACACTCGACGTATTGGCAGAGACACGCCCACAGATCGCCCCGATGCGTATGGAGCCGGAACCTGATATGAGCGGGTTTGGTATGGGTCCGACGCAGCGGCTTGGCCCCCGTGGTGAGCGCGCTGGGATTGCGGCGTTGGCGGAAGATACTGCCCCCGCTACTCCCACTGCTGGACCTGATGATGGCCTGCGGGGTGGACCTGCACCAGAATCGACCACACCAGAAAGCGCCCAAGGTATCGCCGCGGCTGCGACCGCAGCGGGTATTCCCGCGCAACCTAGTGTCGGCGGTGGTCTGGGTGGAGCAGAAGCTGCCATGCAGCGGGGCTTTGGTATTGCCGATGCGTATACAGGACGCGCAGAAAAAACTGCTCGCTTCGACGAGATGGAGGCAGAACGTCGCGATCTGTACGAATCTCAAAACGACCCGACACGTAACCGTCGCGAGCAACTCAAGGCTTTCCTGCTTGGCGCAGCAAACACCACAAACTTTGGCTCGACTATGGCCAGCGCGGGCGCTGCGTCGTTTAATCTGCGGCAAAGACAACAGCAGCGGCAAAACGAGCAACTTAAAGAAATCCATGATCTTGCTATGAAAGGTATGGAGTTAGATACGACGCTCGCTGCTGGGGGCTTGCGACTAGGGCAGGCTATGTACGAACAGACCGCGGCGACAGCTCGGGCGCAGATGTCAGCCATGGCGTCGATGCGTAATGCCGATCTACGCGCCGTTATGGATCGCGCAAAATTGCAACTCGATGCGTACAAAGAAGACAACCTGCAGGCGTGGCGGCGGGACCAAGCTGAGATTGACCGGGCTAAGCTCGCAGTGGACCAAGCTACTAACGCGGAGACAAACGCGACCCGTCGCTTCTCAGCAGCTATGACTGCGCTAAACAACCTCAACGACATGGAACGTAGGTTCTATGAAGGGGCGCTCGCAAACAGTGGGATTGACGTGATGCAGATGCAGCTATCTAGCGCCCGCAACGAGGAAGAACGCAACCGTATCCAAGCACAAATCAATCAAGCCCGTAACGAGGCGCTTCTAACTGCAGGGGCTATGATGGATGGCGCCGTTGCTGAAGGTGGGATTTCCGCTAAAGACCTGCAGCAGCAGCTTATGATGGGTGTTGTCGAGTTTACAAATATCGGCGGCGGTGGGTATGCCACGGAAGACCTAGCAGACTTGCAGACGGAGTAACTAGATGGCGGTACATACGCTCACGTTCAAAGATGGCCGCACGGTTACAGTAAACGCACCAGAGGACACTTCCAGACAAGACTTAGTGCGTCTGGCTAACCGCCAGATCACGATGGAGCGTTTTGCGAGTGACCGCGCAGAGCGTGCCGCCGCCAGAGAACAATCTCGCGCGGAGATGAACCAGCAGGTGCTAGACGCCCAGCCGGGCGAAGAGTCTGGGTTCCTTGGTGATATCGCGGGGGGTTTTGCTTCCGGCGTCGTGGGCCTTGGCGAAACCGCAGCGCTTGGGGCGGCTACCCTACTGGATGAAGAGAAAGAACTCGCGGCCCGTGAGCGTATTCAGCGTATTGCAGGGGCGCTAACCCCAAGCATGGGGGATGAAGGGGACCTAACCTATAAAGTCGGGCAGGCGTTTGGCTCTATCGCCGGTGCACTTGGTGTAGGTGCCGCCACTGCATACGGCGGTGCAGCTGCCGGACTTGGGGCTACTGGTGCGGGTATCGCAGGTTTGCTTGGTGCGGGTACCGTCGGCGTTGGTGCGGGGGCTGGGGAAGCAAGTGAGCGCGCACGTGAGTTTGGTGCTACCGAGGAAGAACGCAACCGCGCGGCCCTACGCGGTGCCTTAATTGGTTCGACAGAAGCACTGCCTCTTGGCCGTGCACTTGGACCTATTGCTAGCCGCCTTGTTGGCGACCTCGGCGAAGAAGCCGTGCAGACTATTGGTGGGCGTATAGCCCGTGCCGCCCGCACTGGTGGGGAAGAAGCGGCCCAAGAAGCCGCAGCCAACATCCTGCAGAACCTCAACGAGCGTGGGTATAACGCCGAACAAGCCATCCTTGAGGGTGCCGGTGAAGCCGGTGCTATTGGTGGTGTAGCTGGCGGTGCGCTACAGCTTCTTGTCGATACGTTCCTTGGACGTCGCGCACGCGGTGCAGGTGCCGGTACCGAAGCTGAACCCACGCAGGGTGAGTTGTTTGGCGAAGACGTCGATCTTGGTCGAGCGCCTGTGCGGGTTATGGGCGAACAGCGGGAAATGTTCCCCGAAGAAGACTTGGGCATGGCCCCTGAGCGCCCGGACGAACGTCAGTTAAACTTATTTACAGAAGAAGGCCAACGCGCTGCAGGATTAGAGCGTCGTGCCCGAGAAGCCGACGCCGAACGCGCCCGTATGATGGAACAGCCCATCGCCGGGTTTGAGACAGAAGGCGATCCGTTCCTTGAACGTACAAAGGCCGAGCGGGATAGAGCACGCGCTGCGCTAGCAGAAATGGGCCGTCCCGCCCCTGCAGAACCTGAGCAGCGCGATATGATTCGCGAGCTAGAGCAGGCAACGATTCCAGAAGAAGAACAACGTGCACAGGCCGCTGCCCGTGAGCGTGAGGCACTCCGTGCCGCAGGGCGTGGTGACGAAGCTGCGTTTGAACAACCTGACTTGTTTGCTCTGCAACAGGAACAAGAGCGCCGTCGCCTTGGGCCAGAAGAACTACGTCGCCCTGACCAGTTTATGGACGTGCCGGAAGCGGCAGAACCGAGAGACATTACGGTTCGAGAGCGTGATCTTGTGGACATGGCGGACGAACGCCAACGCGCCGCGCAGGAAGAAGCCGACATCGCGGACCAACTCGCTGCCATCGAAGCCGAAGACGCAGCGCAGCAGGCGCAGGCCCAAGCGGTACGCGCGGAGTCCGACCTAGAAACGATCGCAGGGCAGCAAGAAACCCAACGGATGCAGACGACCGAGCGTAACCGCACGGCGATACTGCAAGACGTAATCGAGAAAACGCCGAGCCGTAACTACAACACTGTCCGCAGTGCGTACGAGGCAGCGCTTGCTGAACAAGGGTTTAGGGGTGACCGCGCCAAGGCCACACCCGCAGAGGTGCAATCCATCCAACGTGCGGTAAACGTCCAACGTGCCGAGCGTCCTGTACAAGAACCTGTACGCGCAGAACCAATCACTGCACCGCCAGAAGCTACACAGCTGGCTGAAATGGAAGCACGTATCCCAGAGCGCACGGCGCGGGAGCCAGAACAGCTGGGTATGCCCGGTATTCGCCGCCGCGTGCAGCAGGCACCGGTGCGAGAAGGTATGCCGCAGGAAGCGGCACCAGAACCGCAGCGTATAACCGATGCAATGCTAGACGAGATGGGTATTTCTCCTAAGTCGCCAATCCGGCAGCGGCTACGTGGAAAGGACATTGATGATCCTACGGCCCGCCAAATACTTACTTCGTTTGCTAACAAGCCTCGTACCCCACAACGCGCTCAGCTTGGTATTAGCCGAGCGCTCGAAGGCGTACCTGAAGCACAGCCTGACTTGTTTACCCCGCGGGGAGTTCGCCGTGCGCAGCCAACCCAAGTAGAGGGGACACAAGATGCCGTTACAGCACCTGACACAAGAAGAGCTGGAGAAGGCGCTACGGGTGGTGGACGAGGCGTGGGCCAAGGCGGACGGACCGTACGTCCAGCTGGAGGTACCGGAGGAACTGCAGCACCTCGGGGAAGAGGACTGGGAGGCGGTCTGCAACGCCCTGACAATATTAGAGATGCAGCAAGCAAACAGCTCGCTCCACTAGAAGCAGCACCGTACGACGAATCACTCATGCCAGGCCAAGAAGGTTATATCCCTCTAACAGAAAGACCTGCGTACAAAGCACAGTTCTCTGACGAAGCTAAACGCGCACGTCAGTTAGAGTCACAACGCCGGTTTAAGGAGTTTACCGCCCCTGAAGCCGTGGAGCGCAAAGCTGCGGAAGCCAAAGGCACACGGCGTCCTACTATGCCTGTGCTTGAAGTGGGCAAGAAGCGCACTGAGGCGCTGGCACCGAAACCGGTCCAGAAGAAAGCCGCTACCCGTACCGGTGAGACCAAGGCATCTATCGAGGCCAAACTACTGGACGCCTACGATGCGAATACCAATGCCGACCATAAGCGGTTTGTGAAGGCACTCAAGATTGAAGCCCCTGTAGACCCCATGACTGTGGCGGACAAAGAGGCAGTACTTAAAGTTCTCAACACAAAGTCCAGCAAAGAACTAAAGCCGACGATTGGTGCAGTAAAGAAATACCTCGGTGCGTACGAAGACCCGATCCTTGGCCTGCAGGATGCCATTGACGACGTCGTGTCTGCGACACCCAACTTCCGTAAAGCGGAAGACATGACTGCGCCGGAGATCGCGTTCTTTGGTCCAGACACCAAGGCGTATCTTCCCGCACGCGGTAAGAATGCGGCACAAGCTACCCTAGACTGGGCGGCTGAGAACATGTCGGCAGATACCAAGCGTTGGATGCAGACCGCCTTGCGCGATGCCAAGCAGATGAATGTTAACATTGCGGCGTTTGAGTCCACCGATCTTGTTGCCAAGCGGAAAGAGATTGAGACGCTTCTGAAAGACGGGTTTGATATGAACGACAGTGCCGACATGCAGGCGCTGACTGACTTGATGGAGAAACTCGGTATCGACGATAGCGACCCAATGCTGCAGTCGATGCTGTATAAAGGTGGTATGTTCAATATGGCTGCGCAGCCTGAGAACGCGCCGCTACCAAATGTAGTAAAAGCTATGCTGCGTGGTGGCGATCTGCCGGGCGCACTGCGGGCGCTTGCGGCGAACACGTCTGATCCTGACGTCCGTGCTGTGGCAGAGAAATTGGCCAAGGTCGCAGGGAATACGCAGATCAAAGTCGCTAAGTCGATTGCTCCCGGCGTGCTCGGGCGGTTCACCGCCGCGGAAAACACGATCTCGCTGGCCGAAGATGGTGGTCTTAACACGCACGTGCTTCTGCACGAGATGACCCACGCCGCCACGGCTTTTGCGCTCACAAACAAAGGCCACCCGCTAACCCGCAAGCTGCAGAAAATCTTCGACGAAACCCGCGAGCACATGCCCACGGCGTATGGCTACACAAACCTCGACGAGTTTGTGGCGGAAGCGTTCTCGAACTCTGAGTTCCAACGCATGTTGGCAGGGCTAAAGGTCAATGGTGACCCGTTAACTCCTTTTGCTAAGATCAAAGCCGTGATCTCCAACTTCCTGCGTACGCTTATCGGCAAACCTACTAAGCCGGTGGAATCGGCGTTGGAGCAAACCACAGGCATCATCGACAACATCCTTGCACCTGCACCAAGCAACATCGGCGGTGGGGAGTTCTTTATGATGTCGCCTCGTGCAGCTGGTAAGCAGCTATCGGAGATGCTTGGGAATATGCAGAAATCTGCAAAACCTGTTACCAAAGAGTTCGCACAGAAGTTCTCTGACCAAACAATGGAGTTCCTCCGCGGTAGTGGCAAAGACAAGGCAAAGCGTGCTCTTGTTGGGTTCTTACCATCACAGGCGGTGGCTGACGTCGCGCAACGGAATGGTGTGACCGGTGCAATGAAATTGCACAAGCTAATGGAGGAGCAACGCGGCGCGATCAACACATCGGACCAAGAAGTTGAGGGCGTCCTGAAGTCTGTCGCTAACTGGGCCAAGGCCAACAAGGACCGCGTCGATACACTGAACAAGGTGGTGTACACCAGCACCATCGAACAGGTCGATCCGTCGAAACCACGCAGTGCGTATGATCGTTATCGTGCAACATTTAACACGCCCGGCACAGATAAACTCACTGTTAAAACCTACACCACAAAGGCAGAGCGGGACGCCGCAGTAGATGCGCATAAGGCGCAGTACGGCGAAGGTACGGCGAAGCGAGCAGGTGACCCTGACCCCAAAAAGCTAGCAGCCTACGACGCGATGCGTGCAAACTGGCGGCAGCTTGGTGCAGAGGGGCAGAAAGTCTACGCGCAGATGCGTGACACGTACAAGAAACAGTACGAGAGAATGCGCGATGTGATCTACGGCAAGATCGACGAGACCATCACCGATGAAGAAGCCCGTAAGAAGTTGAAGAACGAAGTGTACGCACGTCTGTTCGAGACTGGCACCATCGAACCCTATTTCCCGCTGACACGTTCTGGCGACTACTGGCTGTCCTACACTGCGGCGGATGGCGAATACTATGTTGAAGCGTTTGAGACGCTGGCAGAGCGTGACCGCGCAATGGCAGACCTAAAAGCAGACGAATCGGTCAAGGACGTGGAGAAGTTTGTTAACCTGAGTAACGCCAATTTCTCTAAGGCACCGCCGTCGTCGTTCGTCGGCCAGACGCTGCAAACACTACGTGCGAACAAGGTGGACGATAAAGTCCAAGCCGAAATCATGCGTCTGTTTGTGGAGGCACTGCCGGAGACGTCGTTCGCTAAATCACTGCAGCGCCGGAAAGGTACGAAGGGTTACCAAGAAGATGCGATCCACGCGCTTAAAACTAAAGCCTTCGACCTTGGTCGGCAAGTTGAACGGCTGCGTTACAGCGCCAAAATCCGCGATCTGCAAGACCAGCTCGTGCTGGACAACAAAGACAACATAACTGAGGAAAACAAATACCTCCTAGACGAGTTGCAAGCCCGTGCAGACTTTGCACGTAACCCACCAAAAGATAGTATCGCACAAGCGGCTAACCGTGCAGCGTTCGTCTTCACTATCGGGTTCAACGCGTCGTCCGCGCTGGTCAACCTCTCGCAGCTGCCGCTGTTCGTGTACCCCATGCTTGGCGGTAAGTATGGTTATGTAGATACGGGCCGCGCGATCAAAGATGCGTCCAAACTTATCACCAGCAGTGGGTTCAGCCGCAAGAGCGACATGGTCGCGCCATATGGCAAAGAGAAGAACATCAAGGTTAACGCGACCCCCAGCATTGACAACTACTTTGAGTTGGATGCTAACGGCGACTACGTTATCCGAGATGACCTCGACCTAGACGCGGACATGAAAACTCGTTTGAACGAAATCAAACCGCTGATGGAGATGATGGCCGCGCGGGGACAGTTAAACCGTTCGTTGTTTGCAGACAACCTCGGCATAGATAGCTCGGGTCGTGAGCGGAGCGTCGTTGATACTGTGTCGGCAGCTTCGGCGTTTATGTTCCACAATGTCGAAGTCTTTAACCGTCAGGTCACTGCGCTCACCGCGTATCAGCTTGAACTAGAGCGCCTAAAGAAGGCGGAACCTAACCTGTCTACCGCAGAGCGGCAGCAGAAAGCCGCGGAGCAGGCGCTGTACGACACGCAGCAGACAAACGGTGGTTCGGTGCTTGAGACAGCCCCACGGCTTAGCCAGCAGGGTATCGGGCGCGTTGCGATGATGTACAAGACGTACGGCGTCCAGATGTACTACTCCATGTTCAAGACCGTGCGGGACGGTGTAGAAGCACACTTCGCTGGGGACAAGGACGCGCGCAACCAAGCGCTACGTCAGTTCTCTGGGGTTATGGGTATGTCGTTCTTGCTCGCCGGTGTGGTAGGTATGCCGCTCGCACGGGAACTCATGCAGCTGATGAACCTACTGTTCTTCGACGAAGAAGAAGACAGCGCGGAAACGCGGGTACGCAAAGCAATCGGCGAAGGTTTCTACAAAGGCCCGCTGACCGCACTGCTTGATGTGGATTTGTCCAGCCGTATTGGTCTATCAGGGCTGCTACTGCAGGCTAACCGGTTTAACCACGATGCGTCACTCGAAGAAGACGTGTTCCACTACCTCGGTGGTCCCGCGTGGAGCGTAATCTCCAGCTACAATCGTGGGTACAAAGATATAATAAACGGCGAAATCGAGCGCGGTGTTGAAGCTATGCTACCGGGCGGGGTACGTAATGCGTACCAAGCGGCGTTCCGGTTCCCGCGGGACGAAGGCATCCTAACCCGCCGTGGCGACCCCATCATGGACGATCTGTCGTTTGGGCAGCTGGCTGCGAAATTCATTGGGTTTGCCCCCGCCGAATATACTCGGACACAGGAGATGACGCAGCAGACCAAAGGCATCGACCGTGCGGTAAGTGCACAGCGCACGCTTCTACTGCGTAAATACTATGTGGCGACGCGGATGGGCGATTACGACGAATCACAACGTATGATGCGGAGAATCGGAGACTTTAACCGTCGGCATCCGTCCGCTGCGATCACACCGGAGTCATTCCGCCGCTCAATACGCCAGCACATGGAGACTTCAGCCACTATGTATAACGGCGTAACTCTCAGCCCTAGTATGCGCAACGAGTTAGCTCGTAGTATGAACGAGTGGGATCAGGGGTGGCAGCTCTTCTAAGAAAAAAGCCCCCGCGCTAGGCGGGGGCAGACACAGGGAGAGGAGAACATGTATGAGCAAAAACATGTCTGCTCGTAAGTTATCATAAAACTCTCCACATTCGTACCCCAAATCGTCCGTCTTCGATGCGTGGGTGGGTTTGCACGTCCCACCCCTTCGTTTTAGCTATTTTAGCTATTTGTTTCTTGGCTTCTTCTGTGTTGATGCAGGGGATAAATGCCGACGCACCGACCACCATCTCGTCCCACTTCACGATAATGCGAACACCATCTGGGTGCAGGTCATCAGTCTTCGGTATTGCTTTCATCTGCGCCCCCGTGCTCCATTTCAAAGTTAACCTCGATAACATCAGCCGCTGGTAGGTTGAGGTTCGTGCCCTTGGTGATACGCATCTTGCGCTTCACTGCGCCCTTATCCTTAACAAGATCACCGATGCAGGCGGTGTAGTCGATCTGCTGCTCGATGCACCAACGCTTGAACGGCTTGACCAGAATGAACGCCTTCTTGGTGTCTGTCTCGTACCGCGCAACCAACTTGGTGCGTGGGTTCATCTCAGGGATAACCAGAGACTCGATACCGTCTTGCGTCGTGCCACGCAGATCGCTTGTGCTCTTGATCGACAGAATGTTGCCGTTGTGCTCGGCGAAGAAGTCCGCAAGTATCTGGCTCGACGACGCCGACATGTCCTGCACGACAGTCTGGTTGTACTTGATAAGTTGTACAGCGAAGTTGAACACCGCCTTCATGTCGTAATTCAGTAGGCCGATCTTGTTAGCCACGATCCCTGCAGTCAGCGATTTCGTGATGTACTCCGACCAGAAACGATCAGAGGGCGTCAGTTTACATGTCTCGTCCACACGAGCGCGCACCTTGTCCTCGATAGCTTGGATGGCCTCTTTGTTGTTCATGTAATACTGCACAAAAATCACACCTGCGTGCCCGTAGTGCTTCTTGGCGCGGTGCGAGAACTCGTCTGTCATCTTCTTGTCGCCAGTGCCATCGAAGAACTTATCGACGCGCGCTTCCAGCACCCGTAGGGCCTCCGCTTTCGGCGTATTTTTGTACAGCGAAATCTTCTCGATTAGGCTCATCTGACCTGTGGACAGTGCAAGGAACCGCCATGCCCCACCGCGTACGCGTTCCACGTTTGACCCACCAGACATACGGTTACGCTGCGATCCTTCGGTAATGCCGTAGGCTGTGTCAGACGCTAGCTTTGGCGGTGTGTTTGTAATCTCGTCGGTGCAGAAGGGCAGGTTCTTGTAGACCTCGGCGCGGTTCATGCGCGAGTTAAGCGAGTCTCGCTCTTTCAGGATAAGTTCTTCTGGGTCGCCCCATGGTGTCAGGGCCATGTTCATCGCAGTGGTCTTGCCCAGACCAGAATCTTTACTGTGCATGTGCAGAAGACAGCCATACAAGAAAGATGTCCGCATCAACACACTGCCGAAACCGGCGCATACCACAAGCTGATACAGCTCCATGCCCTTCTTGTTGAAGAACTCCGCATTCTCTTTCCAACCCTCTAACGTGCCCCTCGGCGTAAAGAACGGGAAGGCAAACGCCGTTGCCGACGATGCAGGGTTAAAGTCAATACGGTCAGGGAATATCTCCCGATCACCGAGAATAAATGAGGTGCCCTCGTCGTCCGACCACCCGAACTGAACGTGAGCGATGTCTGCTGCGCCTTGATACTGCAATTCTTCGATCCACTTGATACTATACGTCATCAATGCCTCCACGGTATTACCCCATGCAGTGACACCTTTGGACGCGATGGCTTTCCTAAACTCTTCCTTCGATGTCACTGAAATCTGCGGGACAGTGAACTCTCTTACCCCGTCTCTTGGCAGGTGCAGACGGAACACCAACAGGTCTTGTTCGCCATCAGTAACACGCCGAACAATGTACAAGTCATTATGATATATGCACTTGTCCTCGACTTCTCCATCGGCGTTCTCGGTTTTGATATACACGCCGCCGTTGGCTCCACGGAAATAGGGTCGCGGATAGGACGGGATAACGTACGTTTCTGGCTCTGCATCAGACGTTGCCGCAGGCAGTTCGATTACGTTATCTTCTTCTGATGCTTCTTTAGTGCGCGCGCCGAGAGAGATAGGCGACTTGATCTTGCCCCACAGGGGGCAATGGATACACACATCGGGATTGTATTCGTCGAACGTGCTGCACAAGTACGGACCCTTGATGCGGTCCATCTTGTTGTACATCTCGTCTGGTGTGAAGTCAGGGTGCCCTTCCGATATTCGCACAGCTGCTTTGTCTGCGTCGACGCAATGCTTCGCAATCGACAGCCCCGCGCGCCACATCGGCTCCGACATTGTTGACTGGTTCTTGTAGATGTAGGCCAGCTGCGCACAGCCCTTGCCCTTCCCAGTCTTCACCATGATGTCTTTGAAGTAATTCTCGCGGTTCCCCATCAGTGCGTCGAGCACTGCACTGCTCCCACCCATCGGCGTAAACTTCTTGGGAACTGGTATCGGGTCAGCACCGAGCAGCTCAGAGAACGCGTCGAAGTCGACAGCCTCAATGGCTTCGGTGTTCAATACCTTAACTTCTTTAGGTGGGGTGTCTTTGTGGTTATGGGTACCGGGCACACGTAGAACACGCGCTATGTCCGCGGTCACAGCGGGGTCGGCAGCAAACCCGTGCTTCGCACACAGCGCCTTCAGGCGCCCTGCTACAGGCTCCCACTCGCCTATCGTCACGTCCTTGGTTAGCGGCCAGTACACATGCACACCGCGCCCAGAGCTTACCATGATCGGTCTTGGTAGCTTTAACGTCTTACAGAATTTGCGCAGTTCTTTGATCGCTGTAAGCTGATCTGGAAATTCTTTGCTCGGCCCACAGTCGAGGTCCATGAAGAAGGACCGCATACGGATTGCGGCCTCCTGTTTACGTGATCCCGCTTCGCCGAAAGTAGCCAGTGCAAAGTACGCATCATAGCCGTTCGCGTCGAAGTCATGCGCCGCGTCAATAACGTGGTCGATGCTGTCGTAGAATTTTTGTTTGCGCTGCCCTGTCTTGTTGGCCGCAAATACGCAGTACCAACCTTCGTGGGCCACTACGCTTTGTAGAAATCTTTTTATTTGCATTGCTCTTGCCCATGAAAGAAAAGCCGTGGCCTGTTACAGCCACGGCACCCAAATTACTCGTCGTCGTCCCACGCATCGACGAGATCACCAAGGTCGTCGTCTGAGGCTTTTACCTCTTCTTTTTTGTTGACCTTCTTGGGTTCTTCCACAGGTGCATCATCCGCCTCGACGGGTGCTGCTTTCTCCAACACGTTGTTGGATTTCTTCGGCGCAGGTGCAGACTTCTGCGCACCATCCGACTGCGACACAGACATGGTGATAGCTTTCTGCACGTCGGGGTGCTCCCGCAGTTCGATGACTTCTTTCAACTCGCTTTCTTCCAACGGACGTGCCGCCTTGAAGAACAGCTTCGGTACGTCGCTGTTTTCGTCGAAGTACATCTCGGTCACGACAGCAGAGGGCGGTGCCTTGTGTGCGTTCAGATAGTTTGCGTACGCCTGCATTGGCATCTTACCATCCACGGCTTTGCCGAACACAGAGATAGCCGACAGCTGTGCTTGATACACTTTGTCGTACTGGCCCTCGATCGCTACGGCGATACGCTGTGCGTAACGGCAAGCGCGTGTGTCCCCTTGGCCCGAACCACGGACGTTCATGGGGCAGTCACCACAACGAGATGCTTGGCGTTGCTCCGCGGGTACATCAGGTGCAGGGGTCTGTGTGTCAGCGGACCAGCATGTAGGCGGTGTGGGGTTCTCTGGGTCGTATGTCCCTGCGTAGTAGGAACGAGACACCTTGGCTGCGTCCAAGATCACGACGTTCAGCGAACCGCTGCTGTTCACGTTGACTTGTTCACCGCCAACCAACTCACGGAAGCGTCCACCACGGAAGCTGATACGGCGCATACCGCCGCCACCTGCACCACCTGCCAAGTTATCGGCAGTGGACTGCAACGACTTGAACAGATCGCTGCTAACAAGGCTATTGCCCTTGAAGAGTTCTAAATCACTCATTTTGTGTTCTCCTTACACATCTTCGTCAGCGTCGAAATCAAATTCTAGCTGCTCTTCTTCCGCGTCATCTGACGCTACCAACACAGAACCAACGGCGCCTTCTGCGGACACTGCTGCTTGCTCCTGTGGTGACTCTATCGCCTTGCGCATGTCCGTTAGGGCAGCTGCTACGGCATCTCGGTTGAACCGATACGTATTACCAAGACCGATGTAGGTGTTCTCGGGGATGTGCCCCTGACGCACCCACGCACGGATTGTTGAGACCGACACATGAAAATATTGTGCTAGGTTCTCAATGGTTACGAACGGGCTTTTTTCCTCAGTCATTTCTTCCTCACTGATATTGCGTACTCAGAATCCACGTTAAGCCCCGGAGGTAGTAGGTCGGGGTTTTCTTCGAGGAACTGCTTTACGTTTGTCTGGTTCAGACGTTTATCCAGAAACTCAGGCACCTCGTGCTCAAGAATAAACTTGTGCATGGATTCCCAGTCGCTAGTCCAATAACGCTTCTTGACCGTGCGGTAGAACAACCCTTCTGTAGTGCGAACACTTTCGACGTTGTGTTCATTGCAGTGGTCAAGCAGCGCGCGTTTAATCCTGTCCTGCTGATCTTTTAGCGCGTCGTCTTCTTCTTTGAACTTGGCCGACAGCTCCGCACGTTTGTCTCGTATTTTGATGTACGTACGGGTCAGTTTTTCAACAGGAATGTTTTCATTGCTCATAACATTCTCCTTTGGTTAGACCTTACATCTACTATCAAACAATACCCTAGTCAAGTATTTGTTTGTATAAGTCGATAATTTGTGAGTGTACGTTAATTCTGTTGTTAAGTAATGCGTACACATGTTTTTCTACAGCAGAACCTTGTAGTTGGATCACTGTACAGGGGTGACGTTGGCCCGACCGATGCACGCGCGCATTGGCTTGAGCGTATGTCTCCAGAGAGGAAGTCGGCCCCCACCATACAACAGTGTTCGCTGCCGTTAAAGTCACACCATGTGCTGCCGATTGGGGCTGGATCACCAATATCTTGGGGTTGGGCTGTTCTTGGAAGCGTTTGAATATCTCCGTGCGCTTCGATGCGGACACGTCTCCGCGAATCACTTCGGCGGTCAGTCCGTCCTTGCGCAGCTTCTCCGTCAAGATGTCGATCGTGTGCTTGAACGGGACAAACACCAACACCTTCTGGCTGCTCTCGTCGATAACTTCTTTCAGCACGTTGTAGCGGTTCTTGATATCGAACTCTAACGTGTCTCCGTCGTCGGTATAGACCGCGCCTGCACTGATCTGCAGTAGCTTGTTCATGGCGATGGCTGCGTTCGCTGCCGTGACTTCCTCGCCTGCTGCTTCCATGACGAGGCGGTTCTTGAGCAGCTCGTAGTATTTCTTCTGTTGACGTGTCATCTCGACTTCACGCTTCACGTAGGTCATGTCGGGCAGGTCGAGGCACTCGTCTTTGGTGAACCTGATGGCAGGCTGCAGCGCGTTATACACGGTGTTGGTGGCGCTCTCTTTTGGTATCCACTTGAACTGCGTAATCTTACGCATCACTTGGTCGCGGAATGAACCGAAGAACCGTGGCACACCCGTCGGGTTCACTAGCTTGGCGATACCATACGCATCGAGGGGCGACTGTGCAGCGGGTGTACCCGTCATCATCCAGAGCCATGTGTCCTCAGTCACCAACCGGTTCAAGCACTTCCAACGTTTACTCTGTGCGTTCTTATAGGCTGTCGCTTCGTCCACGATGATAAGGTCGAAGCCACCGTTGCGTATCTCCTCCTCGACGATCTCTACGCCATCGAAGTTTATGATGATAAAATCTGCACCGCCGTTGATGATCTTCTTGCGCTTGTCAGCAGAGCCGTGGGCTACGTCCACCGTGCGGTGCATCGCTACGTCGAACAGGTCAGCGCGCCACGCCGCATCCATAATGGATAGGGGGCAGATAACTAGCGCGCGTCGCACCTTGCGCTGCTGCATAAGGAAGTCCGCTGCCCAGATAGCCGAGGCGGTTTTGCCCGTGCCCTGCTCGTTGAAGCAGAACGCCTTGCGGTGCAGGGTGAGGAACTCAGCTGTGGTCTTCTGGTGGTCCATGGGCTTGAAGCGCCCAGACCATGTGTATCGCTTTGTAATCGGCGATGGTGCCTTCACACCCATACTACGCAGGGTGTGTACCTCGTCTACACCCCAGCTAACTGCCACCTCGTGTGGGCCAGTCGCCTTGCTCTTTGGGATGGTTTGAAGGATGCGGTTTGGATTGCGTAGCTTAAGAAGCAACGCCTTGTCGTTGATCGTCTTCATTTGTCTCCTCGCAGCGGTTTCCCGCGTGTTAGTGTTGCACTAACGTTTCTTGCCTTTGCTCAAGGCCCCACCAGCAGCACGGTTCTTGCTGCGGCTTTGTACACGGTAGCCATCTTTGTTTGTACCACCGCGTGATAACGGCTTCTTGTGCGCGATGTCTTTGCCCTCACGCTTGTCCGCCTTACCGTTCTTGTTTGCGTCTACACTGGTGCTGTCCATCTTACGTCGAGCGCGCTGTCGCTCCATGCGATCTGCATGTTCGCCTCGTGCTTTCTGCTGTGCGTATTCCTTTTTGTAAGGGCGTGGTTTGTTCTTGTATGGCATTAGTTTGCTCCGTTGTGTGGACACTCAGTTACAGGACAATGACGTCTGCACAGACCGCTCGGCTTCGGGTTCCATACATTCAAGTCAAAGGCTTTCTTCATTGTACCATGTTTTGAGAGCCATTTCTTCCACAACTCTTCTTTGTCGAAGGTGGTGTACTTGTCCTTGATTAGGTCGTTTGCGACGACGAACAGCAACCCTGCACGGATTTTACTGATGTCGGGGAAGTGCGCGAACACCGTCAGAGCCATCAACTCTAGCTGCCCTTTGTCAGCATACTTTGACGACTTACCCGTCTTGTAGTCGATCACCCACGCCATGTCGCCCAGTGTGTCCACGATTATAAGGTCGGCGATGCCACGGAACCAAACGTCTTTGTCGAAGAACGTGCAGGGTTCTAGGTTTTCGGTTAACCCCATCTTGCGTTCGGTTAACTTAACACCACGCTTGGCGTTGAGGTTGTCCAACATCTTCTGCGCAAACGAAAACTTGGCAGGCAGTGGCACCTGCTTGCCGATGAAATCCTCGGCGGCTTTGTGAAACTCTGACCCGTACCGTATCGCCTCGGTCTCCTCGAACGGATGCTCCTTCAACACAGTCACATGGTAGAACTGCTTAGGGCACGTCTCGAAAGACTTGAGTTTACTGTAAGACCAAGGCGCGGCGGTGACGGGTTTGCTCACTCACATTCTCCATAGCTTTTTGCGGTGCCTGCTTCACAGTCGACGGGTAATCCCTCGGCCCAGCTCGGTGTCCACCGCATTGATTCCTCGACAAATTCTACTGCCTCGGCGACTTCGGCGTCGGGTACACAGCATACAATCGAGTCGTGAACAGTTAACACCACTTTGTATCTTTTTGCAATGCGTAACATCTGGTCACCAATGATGCAGCGCGCTATGGCTTGGCAAACGTTCTCTACGACCTTCCCGCCGTATATCTTCTTCGTACCTGCTCGGACCTTGTAGTAATACTGAGGACCCTTTTCTTCCTCTTGTGCGAACAGATCGTGATAGAACATCGGCAGTCCAGATGGCAGCATAACCGCCTTCTTCACGGGGTCTACGGTCAACACACCTGCTCTACCAAAGTCGAGCCGATCACCCTGTGCCATGTAACGCAGCATGTTCTGTGCGCTGCGCCATAGCTGACTGATGTGCCAGTTGGTGTCACGGTAAATGTTGATGACCCGCCGTGCCTCGTCCAACTCCATGTCAAACCCAAACGACTTAAGCTGTGCTTGGAACTTGAGTGCGCCCATGCCGTAGCCTGCGCCGAGAATTGTGGTCTTGCCCACGAACCGCTGGTCCTTGGTCACCTCGTCCACTGGCACACCGTAGATGCTCGACGCCATCTTCTTGTAGACGTCTTCTCTGTTAGTGAACGCACTAACAAGGTCTTCCTGTTCAGCCAACCATGCAAGCACACGGGCTTCGATCTGTGCCGAGTCAGCCTCGACGATGGTGTGGCCCTCGGGTGCGATGATCGCCTTCTTCAGTGCCTTCCCGTTGGGGCCTCGGCTCGGCAGGTTTTGCAGGTTGATCTTGTCATCCCCACCCCACCGACCAGTGTGCGCGGCGTAGTATCTAACGGGTACCGGGAGAAGTCCACGTTTCGATATATCTATAAACCTCTGAGTGCGTGTTTCCTCAAGCGTGGATTTTGTCCCAAGCCGTGCAGCAACTAGGGCCTGCACCCTGTCGTCCTCGTGCTCCAATAACGCCTTAAACTCTTCGTCGTTCTTGGCGAAGGCGAACGTCTCCTTGCCCGTGGTAGGACTTGTCTTCACTGGCGGCTCCACGCCGAGCGACTTCAACATCTCTGCGAACTTAGGGTTGGACATCAGGTCTTTCTTGTCGGTGATGCCTGCGTCGATCATCAGCTGATCTTTGCGGTCCTTGACGTTCTCTAGGTGCATCTCAAGCAGTCCGAGGTCTAGGTCCAGTGTGGGTTCAGTGAACATCCGCAGTGTCAGGTCAATCAGCTTGAGTTCCTTCATCGGGAACTTCTTGGCCATGATGCTGAACAGCTTGTACGTCAGGTCGACGTCGTTGATGCAGTAGTCACCATACAGTGACAGGTCATTGTCAGTGAAATCTAGTCGTCTCTTCCCAAGCGCACGGACAACTTCCGTGCCTTTAACTCCGACGCCGTATCGTTCAGCCACTTTCTTGAGGCTTGCGCTAGATTCGACCCCGTGTAGAGCACGGGCAAGGTGCATAGTATCAGCAAGAGCGCGAGGATGAATATCAAACTGCCAAGAAAGAATAGCCCCGTCAAACATAGTATTGTGGGCAAGTACCATACTGTTAGCCCAGTCAAACGTATCGAGGTACGCAGCGATTTGTTCCTTCGTCCCGCTCGCCCATTCTGTCTCATTGCTGTTCACCTTCACTGCAACGCCGATCACCTCGAAGCGTGAGTCGCGTATGTATTCTTCTGTTGTCATCTTAGACAGGGAGTAGTCCTTGTCGTAATAGGTCTCAAAGTCGACCGTTATCAGGTCCATGTTCTCTCTCCTTCATCCATGGTGCTTTTGGCAGGGTTACTTCCTGCTTCTTACGCTGCCGCTCCGACGTTATTTGTGCGTGGCGGATGCTCTGCTCCTTAGTCCACGGCTGTCTTCTTGGTCGGTGTTTATGCGACGGGTATTTGTGCATGTTCACACGTTCCTCATGTAGCGTCTTATTGTGTGTAGGCTTTTCTTAGCCTGATATTCGTCCTGCGTAGACGCGTTATTCGCTACGCACGCCACCCGGCACCCACGGTGCAGTAGGAAGTAATGATTGCGTTTCTTCACCACTTCCCAGCTAGCAGGCAGCTCCTTAATGAAGTCCCGCAGTATCGGGTGCACTTGTTTCGGTATTGTCTGCACTGTCTTCTCCTTGCATTTCGATCAGGCGCTGCAGGTGGTGCACGGCCTTCTCAATGTCCTGCATACCGCCTTTGCTCTGCTCCCGTGCGAGGTATGCAATAGCCACGCCTTTGTGGTAGCCGCGGTATTCCTCGGGTGTCAGCCACGCCTCCAGTGCTTGCCAAGGCTGCACGGCCATGTCCTTATAGTGCGCGCCGCCGACTTGGCTGTCCAACGCACTGTGTGTTTTGTTAGTGTCCACACTAACCTCCTCTCTCCAGTTGGGTGACGATATGCGCGCGATGTAGTTTTCGGCTTCCTCCACGGCTATGTCACAGTTCAGCGCCACATCTATGGCTGTGGCCTGCCGATTCTTTAGCAGGTAGGCCCATACCCGCGCTTCTTCATCGCTCATTGGTCACCTCAAAATTTCGGTTCGTACACTACGCCCTGTTCTTGCAGTTCTTTGTAGTGCCGAAGTTCTCTCGCCAGTGCCCCCACACGTGGGTCGTCGTCCCACTCTGCGTCGGACACTTCACGCTCTAGCCGCTTAACTTCTGCTGACACGTTGGTCAGTCGTGGGTCATCGCCGTAATCCATTGATCTTCCTCTCCGCATACCAAATCCCAAACTTCCAAAGCAGCCGGTATGGTGACCACTTCGGTGTCATTCGCAGTGCCATCTCGCACCGCATTTTGAGGTCTATATATTCGCCCTCTAACTTCATATGTTGTATCCCTCCTTGCGTCTGTTCTCTACAAACTTGCGTAGGTCTTCCCTTGCGTACCAATACCGTTGCTTCGCAGATGGCGATGCGTCCGTCTTGTGTTGCGCCTCCATCCAAAAGTCGACTTGTTGGTTGAGAAACCGCAACTCAGCCTGTTGAGCCTTGGGCAACTCTTTGGTCATTCACTCCTCCTTTTCTGGTCGTAGCTTTGGCCTAATGCTACTCGATGGGATGTCGCTAACACGGCAAAACATGTCAGCTTTTAACACGTCAGACAGCGGCACTGCTGCTTTCAATGCGTCACTGCATTCCCATTCAGATGCGGTGACTAGGGGCAAATCGATCGGTTCCCCATCCACAACATAAGAAAACACTAAAACTGTAAAAAACTCCATTGCGCTCACTCCTCTCCTTTTATAATTTCCCCCAGAGGCCGTGTAACTTTCAACTCAGCTGAGTGTTGGTTCCAGATGACGTGCTACCAAATGCGCTAACATTTCTGACTTCATCTGCGGCCTCACGAATCAATCTTCCTCGCATCCTCGATGTTCTCCTCGTTGATAACGAGCGCTACGCCGCCCGTTTCGGCAATGCTGTCTAAGTTCTTCTGTTGCAGTGGTGTGGGTTTGTTCTTCCCAGCCTTGCACTCGATGCCG
>Ga0208898_1000775_pt1 | contig 23274 bp, 45 predicted proteins | sample VirMetDEL_Mar_4_FD_184513 | JGI IMG/M metagenome (GOLD analysis project Ga0208898, IMG submission 184513) | Aqueous microbial communities from the Delaware River and Bay under freshwater to marine salinity gradient to study organic matter... | ecosystem: Environmental > Aquatic > Marine >...
GTCCAGAAGAAGGAGGCTGGTATTATACTGCTGGAGATAGAGTAAAGGAAGGTAAAATTAACTTTACTGATCTTCAAAAAGCTTTTCGTGCTTGTAGATTGTTTAATAAGTTATATGGTAAAAAATCGAGTTCTATTGAGTACGGAGTACAGTGCGATGTTTATTATAGAGGTACACCTAAATCTTTTCCTAAATATCCGCCTAGTTATAGTTAATTATATTGTTTAATTAGGTTATATTTTTTATATTCTTTAAAAATATAAAAATAAAAGAAAGCGAGGAAATATGTTAAAAGTTAAATTAAAAATGAAAAAAATCTTAGTAGATGCTGGTCACAGGAACTATTGGGAAAATGAGAAATTAGTTAATGGTATGTTAACTAAGGAGTTTAAAGAACTTTTCTTTTCTGATAGAATAGATTATGTCTATTTTTCTATGAAACAATTAGGGCGTTTTAGAAAGCGAGGATAAATGTTAATATATAAAAATAGAGAAGGCAATGTTGTAGATAAAACGGGTTACGAAGAAGAAGGTGGCTATGTGTTCTACGATAATAAAAAAGTAGGCTGGTTTGAATTAGAAAGCGATAGTGCTTTAGGAAGTTATTATTTAATAACTCTCAACAATGGTAAACAATTTCACGATCATTACTTCGAAGATAAAGACATCATTGCTAAGATTTAAGTAATTTACATTCATTAATTAATCGCTATATTAGGATAAATATGGCGATAACTTTAGACCAAATACATCAGACTAACGAAGCTACTTTATCCTCAATGGAAAAGAAGTTCTGTGAGGGTATAGCGCAAGGAAAAGGTAAGAAACAAGCGGCTGTAGACGCAGGTTATTCTGAAACTTCTGCTCACGTACAAGCTGCACGCAACTTAAAGAAAGATAAAATTATCCAGTACATAGATAGATTGCGCTCTGATGCTAGGCGCTTGACGAGTGAATCTGTGTCAAAAGAGGTTGAAAAGCTTGATGAAGTGTACAAGGAGGCTTGTACCAAGAAACAATATTCAGCAGCAGTCAATGCGATAAGGCTTAAAGCTCAGCTCTTAGGGTTTTTGGTTGAAAAAAAAGAAGTACAACACTCAACCCTTGACTCTATGAACGATGACGAACTGTCCAAGTATCTTGATCAAATAAAAACAGAACACGAAATCAATTGACATTGACGTGTTGTTGGTGGTTGACGGACCATTGACATTGATTGTGATCCTTAGGGATCAAGTATAAGTAAACAACAAACCACCGCACGCCGCCCGAGCTCCGGGATCCTACGGGATCACTAGGGATCCGTGAAATAAAAAAAATGTTATTTTAATGTTTACTTATGTAATTTAGTATAGTATGTTGTATTAATAATAACTAATACAGAAAGGTAGAAAGCAATGAAAAAAGTAACAACATTAAAAGCTAAAGAATCAAACATTCCTTTATCTTTTAGAAACAACACCGATAAGAAAATTCTTTTCAGATTATTTAATCCGAAAAGAAGCAAGTCAAAATCATTCGCTAGATACGAATCAGCGAGATTTTCGACAACGATCAAAAGCGCATTCGACAATAGCTATCAAAAGATAGATTTCGAATACGACACGACAAACAACGATAGATTTAAGTCAGTCAACTTACTATCAGAGTTTAGTCTATCACCTAAGAAAAAAGCTTTATATCAAGATTTACTCGCATCGAATCAAGAGTATATCTCAAAGAATAAAGTATCAGAAGACATTAAGTCGAATCAAAAATTCTTTTCAGACTTAGTCTCAAAATTATAATCCACATCTAACTCTCGCACCTTCGGGTGCGAGAGTGATTGTCATTGATTTGATATTGATTGTCATTGACTTGACAGTCATTGTCCTTAATTCAAGAGTAAAAGTAAAAGTATTGAGAGTAAAGGTAATAGTAGGTTGTTGCTTGATATGATCAGCAAGGATCACTAGGGATCCATAGTTATATATAAAATAAATTTTTTCGTTTCTATCGGTACGATAATAAATATTAATTAATTAAATTAACTTAACGAAAGATTAAAAATGATTATATACTTTAAAGACTATATTTATTTAATATGCACTATTCTATTTATAGTAACGATTTATTCTTTATAAGAAATATATCGTAATAAAAAGTTACTATTTAACTATTTACTTTTTTAAAAAAATTTTTTAAAAAGAGATAATTCTTTTAAATTAAATCTTTTAAAAATTAAAAGAGTTTAGAAGAATAGAAAGCGAGAAAAAATGAAAATAGAAAAAAAAGTAAATCTTAAAAATATAGAAAATAAAGTTTCTTTATCTTTAAGAGAATACGAAAATAAAAAAATTCTTTTTAGATTATTTAATACTAAAAAGAATAAATCTAAATCTTTCGCTATTTACGAAAAAGCGAAAAATTCTACTACGATTAAAGAAGCGTTTAATAACGATTATCGTAAGATAGATATAGAATACGATACTACTAAAAATAATAGATTTAAAAAAGTAAATCTATTAGTAGATATTAATTCTTACTTAGATAAAAATAAAAAAGATTTATATTTAGATTTAATTAATTCTAATAAATCTTTTATTAAAGAAAATAATATTAACGATAAAAATATTATCGAAAATATTTCTTATTTCGAAAAAAGAATTAACGAATTAAAATAAACTCGTTAAAAAAATTAAGAGCGTTAGATTAATTTCTAACGCTCTTTTTTTATTTTTTTTCTTTTCTTTTTTTCTTATCTATTTCTAAAAGTATTTCTAAAAAATAATCGTATTAAGTTTAATAAAAAAAACGTATAAAGTTTAAAAAAGCTTTTTTGCGGCCTATATAGAGTATAAGAGTATAGAGTGTAGAATGAGTTATACCTATATAAATTTTCTAAAAAAAATAAAAAGTATTGTTTTTGTAGCAAAAAAAAATTTTTTTTGTTAAAAGATGTACAATGGCTTATTTAAATAGTAACATACCACCTATATATTGCAAAATTCGTAAGGAGTATTTATATGATCTTGACGAAAATAAAAGAGGCGAGCTTGACTGCGTTATCTTTAGTATTACAAGCATTACTGGCCGCGCCATCTTATTTAACATTATGTTGGAAAACGGTGCGTGCTTTTGGCGTTTGCCTATCTCAGCTTTTTTCCAAAAACATTTACAAAGAAGCGAAGTGCCTGATATGCAAGCGCACTCCCTTGAACTGTGGAATAGTTTTAGTTACTATCCTAGTGTTATTAGTTTTTCTTTTTTAACGGGACAACGAGCTAAATTTTTTGGCAAAGATAAACAATTCTATACTGGCGAGTATCTGTTCACTATTGATTGGGCCCACCCTGAGCCCAATATACTTGATATTGATCATAGTGAAATTCCTCAAGAGCATAAGTGTGCTCATATCTTACAGCTTGACAATGGTAATTTTGCTGCTCAGCCAAATAACAGAATACTCTGGAACATTAATTCTTTTACAACAAAAGACGAATGGCCAGACTACAAAGTCCAAACAACATACTGGAACGTAGAAAATAAAGATTGGAAAACAGACGATACTAATAATTTCTTTTACGAAGTAGAAGAAAAGAAAGCATCTACAAATAATTGCGTCATAAATGATGATACTCATGATTGGGGTGGAAAATAATTTAATATTTTTGTAACTTGATCCGTGATATACTGCTCTTCCAACCAGGAGGATAGTATGGCGAAAAAGAAAAAAAACGAAACCATCGAGGACATTTTAGATAGGATCGAAGAAGATTTAGAGCTTATAAGAGAGAAAGCTTCAGAAGATCAATGGGATGATCAAGTAGAGGACGAAGACGAAGAATAAACATTTATGTTTACCCTAGAGCTTTTAAACTCTAGGGTACAACATATGACCATATCTATATTACTTCCTACGAGAAAACGTGTACTCCAATTAGAAAAAACGATGGACTCGTTATTATCTAACGCAAAACACCCTGATAAGATTCAACCTATTTTTGGTGTCGATGACGATGATCCTGAAACGTTAGAATTTTTAAAAGATAAAAATTACAAAAATCAAAGTGTCTTAAAGTTTAAACGACTAGGCTACGAAAATTTGCATATCTATAATAATTCTTTATGCGCATATGCTCAAGGTACATGGATCATGTTTTTTAATGACGATGCGATTATGAGTACAAAACATTGGGACGAAAAAATAGAAGCAGTAAAAGGATTTAAAGTTTTACGAATGAAAGAACAAACAGGGCACCCTTATAGTATCTTTCCTATCTTTCCCTACGACTGGTTTAGATTATTAGATCATATTAGTTTACATGGACAAAATGATGCGTGGATCTCTGAGATTGCCTACATGTTAGATATCATGGAGGATATTGATATCGAAGCGATACACGATAGAGCAGACATCACGGGTAATAATAATGATGAAGTATTCAATGAAAGAGTATACAATGAGGGAAATCCAAAAGACCCTAAAGATTTACATCATAACGATATGTGGAATAAGAGAGTAGCAGACGCTAGTAAATTAGCGTGGTACTTAGAACGCATAGGTCAAAAGTCTTTACATTGGGGAAAAATTGTAAGAAAAGAAATAAATCCCATGGACAAACTTGCGGATAAATTTGACGCTTATCGAAAAGCGGGAGCGATTGGAATAGGAAAACAAAATGCAAGAACCTCAGATCAAAGAGAAATTAAAGTCAGCTATACAGCTGTACCAAAAGACACGTGATCCTCGGGCTGCGGAAGTAATCGATCATCTCTCGAAAATTTTATCAACGTCTAAAGCTCGTAAGAATTTATTAGCATATGCGAAACACATGTTTCCCGGGTACAAAGATCCTGCGCATATTCAACTGATTGCACAAAACTTAGAGAAGTTAGAATCAGGAGAAATTAAACGACTAGCCGTCTTTATGCCGCCAAGGCATGGAAAATCTATGTTATGTTCTGAGTTTTTTCCCGCATGGTATTTAGGAAATAATCCACAAGACTTTGTGATACAAGCGACATATGCTCAAGAACTAGCAGACGATTTTGGACGTAAGGTTCGTAACCAATTAAATAGCGAAGATTTTAATAAAGCGTTTCCACAAGTGGCCCTTAGATCAGATTCAACTTCTGCGAAACGATTTCATACGATGCAAGGAGGAACGTACTCGGCAGTCGGAGCAGGTGGAGCGATTACAGGAAGAGGTGCTCACTTACTGATTATAGACGACCCGATTAAAGGACGAGAAGACGCAGAGTCAGATGTTCAAAGACGTAATTTAATCGAATGGTATAAATCGGTAGCGTACACGAGGCTCATGCCTGGTGGAAAAATTATTATTATTCAAACGAGGTGGCACCAAGATGATTTAGCAGGGTTCATTTTAAATGAATCACAAGAGGACTGGAAAGTTTTAGATTTACCCGCAATTGATAGTAGCGGTAATGCTTTATGGCCCGAAGCATATAATGTCGAAGCGTTAGAAAAAATTAGACAAACAGTTGGAGAACGTGTTTGGAATGCTCTGTATCAACAGCAACCTACGAATGAAGAGGGAAGTATTATTAAACGTGATTGGTGGAACATTTATAAAGAAGATAAAATTCCTACACTGAGTTACGTGATTCAATCATATGATACGGCGTACTCGACTAGAGATACCGCCGATTTTTCAGCATGCACGACTTGGGGAGTGTTTACAGCAAGAGATGAAAATAACGTACCTTATGCTGCGGCGATATTATTAGACGCATGGAAAGAACGATTAGAATATCCCGAATTAAGAAAACGAGCTAACGATAGTTATTACGAATGGAGACCCGATCAAGTATTAATTGAGAAGAAAGCTTCAGGCCAGTCGTTAATTCAAGACTTACGAAGATCGGGAGTTCCCGTAATTACTTATTCTCCTGATAGAGATAAAGTTTCAAGAACACACTCTGTAGCTTCAATGTTTGAAGGAGGTTTAGTGTTTACAATGGATCAAGACTGGACTAAGAGTGTCATAGAGGAGTCAGCTGCTTTTCCTTATGGAAAACATGACGATATTCACGATACGTGCGTACAAGCGTTATTACGAATACGTGATGGCTTTTTAGTAACGCACCCTGATGACCCTGAAGATGAGGATTATGAAACAAGAAAACAACGTGGCCAAGTCAAACATTATTACTCTTGACATTAGACCTAAGGGTAAACCGATTAGTAACGAAGCTCTACTTAGACTAGAAGATGATTACGTTGCAAATCGTTTAGTCGAAAATGCAATGGAAATAGCCAATAGAGTAGATATTAAAGGATTTGCTATGGTCGCATGGGACGAAAGAGGCGTTCCTTGTATAGCGTGGCAAACGGGGCACCCTCAAAATTTAATTAGCGAACAGATGCTTCCAAGCTTTACACAAACTTGTTTTTCGAATATAACAAATCGTAGAACATCAACTCCGGAGGATTTTAAAGATGATGAATGAAAGAAAAATGAAAAATTATTCAGTCGCAGATGTTGCTGCAGCGAATAAAAGATTTTACGAAAAGTACCCTGGCTGCAAAGAAGATGCTGCAATGCTTAAAAAAGCAATGTTAAATCCAGGAGATGAAATCGTAAAAGAAGTCGAAGCTGAAGAAAAAGCTAGAGCTAAGATGATGAAGAAACTTGAAATTGAAATAGAGATATCATAATGTCAAGTGATATAGATAAATACGCCGATATAGAAGAACTCAGAAAAGATGTACCTGCAAAAAAAGGTACTATGGGTGAAAAAATAGAATCATTTGCAAGCGATAGAACTAAAGGTTACTCTGCAGCAGAGAAAGAAGGTTTCACTCATACAAATAAAGCTAAATCATTTGATGATGAAGGTTCAACACTTGAAGAAATAAAAAAAATGTTAAAACCATCATCTAAAAAAGATTTTATGGTTAAAACTGGAATGAAAATGTTAAAGGACAAATAAAAAATGTCTAAAGGTTATCAAATAGAAACTGCAAAAGGTTTAGCTGATTTGGCAAAAGGCACAAGTTACGATCCATTAGCTGGTATTGAAGAAGCAAAAAAAGAAGGATTTGAACACACGAATCCAGCAAGAATTAATATGAGACCCGAAGAAGAAATAGAGGTTCAAAAAGAAACTTTTAAAAAAGGTCCTAAAACTCAAATAGAAAGATCAGGAGCAACTCCTGGTGGAACTTTTACTAAATCAACAGGCGGTATGTTTTAATGACTAAAATGACAGCGGGATCTGGTTCGGGAGAAGGTAGAATGCAAAACTCAAAAATAACAGGAGCAAGAATGAAAAAGAAAAAAAAGAAAAAATCATTTCCTGATATGTCAGGCGATGGTAAAGTTACTAAGAAAGATATTTTAATTGCACGTGGTGTAATTAAAAAAGGTAAAAAGAAGCGTGGCAAAAAAGGCTAAAGGTTTCGGCGTAAATGATTACGTTAAAAAGAAATCTAAAAAACGTAAAGGCCAACATTCTAAAAGACCTAATAAGTCATACACAAAAAAGAAAAGTAGAGGACAAGGAAAACCGATATGAAAAAAGGTAATATTTTTTATCATGGCTTTAAAGCTATTACTCAAAATAGCAAAGAAGATTTTGATGAAACAGTAAGACTTTCTGGAATTAAAGGAGCGAAGTCTATGGGCTTCACTCACACTAATCCAGCTCAACCTTATTTTAATGATGATAATCAAACAATTAGTAGAAAACCTAAATCAGCTGTAAAGGAAACTAAATAATGAAAAAATGTGGAAGTAAAAAATATGGCAAGAACAAGAGTAAGACCAAAAAGAAGACGAGAAAATCCAATTAAAACTTCTGTAAAGTCGGGTAACTTTAGACCGACTAAAAAAGGTGCTGGTATGACACGTAAAGGTGTTATGGCGTACAGAAGAGCTAATCCTAAATCTAAATTACAAACTGCAGTTACTGAAAAAAACCCTAAAGGTAAACGTGCAGCGAGAAGAAAAAGTTATTGCGCACGATCAGCTGGCCAAATGAAAATGTTTCCTAAAGCTGCAAGAGATCCTAATAGCCGTTTAAGACAAGCCAGAAGACGCTGGAGATGTCGTTAAAAAAATACTAGAACTTTTGTTTTATTTTGTTTATACTGAATCTTATAAACAAGGAATTTAATTAATGGCTAAATACCCTAAAACTACTAACGAACATATTATATCATTATACGGTCATGTCACTGGATTAAAAAAAGACATATGCACAATTAAAAATAATCATTTAAAACATATGCATGAAGACATTGATAAATTGGGTGGCAAGATAGATAAAATCTATTGGGTATTACTAGCGGCAGTGGGGGCTGTTGCAATAACGTTACTTGAGAAAATAATATGAAAATAAATGAAAATACCAACGTAGCTTTACCGCTGCGCAATCTTCTTACGATTATTGGAGCCGTAGCAGTTGGTGTATGGTTTGCATTTGGTGTTATTGAAAGATTGAATAACTTAGAAACTAAAAACCAACTATTTGAAAAAGATTTATTAGAAGCATCAGTTCAAAAACCCATTGATCAGGAACAATTTATGTTGTTAGAATTTCAAGCAAAACAAGTTGAGAAAATACAAAAAGTATTAGAAGAAAATTTACACACAAATGTAATGTTAGAACAACATGAAAAAGAAATAGAAAAATTAAAAAAAGATGTAGAACGATTAAAAGATCAAACTAGAGACATTAAATTTAGTAATGGTAATGGTAAGCACTAATGATCGAAATGGTCGTGGCACTTTGTTTATTTTTAAACGATACAATGATAGAACATTCACATAAAGAATCATTATCGGAGTGTCTTGAAACTAAAAGAAGAATAGAACGAAATACTGATAGTGGTAATTCACATGTTAAATGTTCTGTAGTCAAAGCTAAAGTATATGTAGATAAACATGGTATTAAACGAATAGAAAAAATTGAGGAGCATTAATGAAATTAAAACCAAAACACACTATTCCAGTTTTATGGATCATTATTATTTCTTGTTTTTTAATGGCAGTAAGCTGTACAAATAAAGAAAAATATCCAAATAAATTAGATACTATTGCGCAAGCTTTATCTAAATTAAAATAAAATGCCTTTAAATGCTGGATCTTTTCAAGAATACGACTATAATAATGAATATGAAGAGTGCGAATGGAGGCAATAGGCCTAGTAATTTACAAAATCATATCTATATAGTATATAAATATTAATAAGGAGTTAGACATGTTTAATCCATTAGATTTTATTGATTATAAGAAATCAAAAGAGTTTTGGACTAGCTATTCAAGCAAAGTATCTCAATTTTGGAAAGATTGGGCATCTGATGTGAAAGCTATGTTCGACAAATAATACCTTTCATTGTTTATCGCCAGGATAATTTACTTTATTCTGGCGATTTTTTTGTTTATAAAGTAACGATAGATTGTATTTTGGTATGAACCAGGAGGTATTATGTATTTATGAAAAAAAGTAAAAAGCAAAAAAAAGTTGCTAAAGTAATGAGGGAATATAAAAAAGGAAAACTTCATTCTGGTTCTAAAAAAGGACCAAAAGTAAAATCAAGAAAACAAGCTGTCGCAATAGCTCTTTCGGAAGCAGGTTTATCAAAAAAGAAAAAAAGTGCTAAATAGAGGAGGATTTAAAAACATTATGAGTAAACCAGGATTATATGCAAATATCAACAAGAGAAGAAAAAAAGGAATTAGTAGACCTAAATCAAAATCAACTATTACACCAGAAGCATATGCAAATATGAAAGCAGGGTTTCCTAAGAAGAAAAAGAAAAAAACTAAAAAGAAAAAATAATGGCATTAGAAGTTGAATTAGAAAAAAAGAAACTTTCTTATACCAATGAAGATGGTGAAAAAGTTTTAGTTGATGTAGATCAAGAACAAACTGAAAAAGATGAGGATGTTTTTGAATCCAATCACTATTCTAATTTAGCAGAAGAATTAGATGAGTTTCAAGTTAGAGGTATTGGTAAAGATTTAATTAAAGCTTATGAAGATGATAAGTCTTCAAGAAAGCAATGGGAAGATCAATACTCTAAAGGATTAAAGATGCTCGGCGTAGTAGTCGAAGATAGAAATGATCCTTTTCCTGGAGCTTCGGGTGTTCATCATCCATTAATGTCAGAAGCAGCAACTCAGTTTCAAGCTAGAGCTATTGCTGAAATGTTTCCCGCAGGTGGTCCTGTAAAAACACAAATTATTGGAAAACAAACTGATAAGAAAGTTGAACAAGCTCAACGTGTTCAAGACTTTATGAATTATCAAGTAACATCTCAAATTACAGATTACTTTAATGAATTAGATCAAATGTTATTTTATTTAGCATTAGCTGGTTCTGCTTTTAAGAAAATTTATTTTGATAATACGCTAGATAGAATTTGTAGTAAGTTTGTACCCGCAGAAGATTTTGTTATTTCATATCAAAATACAGATTTAGAAACTGCAGAGAGATATACACAAGTAATGAAACTATCTCGTAATGAAATTAAAAAATATCAAATATCAGGATTTTATAAAGACGTAGCTTTAAGTAAAAATGAAAATGATCAAAATACAGATCAAATAGAACAGACTGTACAAAAATTAGAGGGAATGACGTCTTCAGCTTCTGATAAAATTCATACTGTATTAGAAGTACATACTAATTTAGATTTAGGTGAAGATGATAATGGAATCGCTTTACCTTACATTATAACTATTGATTATGATTCTGAACAAATTTTAGCGATTAGAAGAAATTGGAAAGAAGATGATACACTAAAAAGAAAAAGAACTTATTTTATTCATTATAAATATTTACCAGGTCTAGGATTCTACGGCTTTGGTTTAATTCAAATGATCGGCGGTTTACAACACGCTTCTACTGGAGCACTTAGAGCTTTATTAGATTCAGCTGCATTTAGTAATTTAAATGGTGGCTTTAGAGCTAAAGGCGCAAGAATAGAAGGTGGCGATATAACAGTTTCTCCCGGAGAGTGGGTGGAGGTTGAAGCTTATGGAGATGATCTTCGTAAGTCATTTATCCCTCTTCCCTTTAAAGAACCTTCACCAACTCTCTTAAATTTATTAGGTGTACTTACAGAATCAGGAAGACGTTTTGCAAGTATTGCAGACGCTATGGTAGGTCAATCTGCAGGTAGTGGTCCAGTTGGAACTACGATAGCTCTAATTGAACAAGGGAGTAAAGTATTCTCTGCTATACATAAAAGATTACACCAAGCACAAGGTAGAGAATTTAAATTAATCTACGAACTAAATGGAGAATACCTAGATGATGTCTATCCTTATGAAGTTATTGGAGAAAGTAAAACTATCAGAAGAAAAGATTTTGATAGTGCTATCAACGTTGTCCCTGTTAGCGATCCTAATATATTTAGTCAGGCTCAGCGAATTGCACTAGCACAAACTGGACTTCAATTAGCACAACAAGCACCTAATATTATTGATGTAAAAGAAGCTTATAGAAGATTTTTACAATCATTAAATATTCCTGAATATAATGAATTAATTATTGAGGACGAAGATATACCAAGACGTGATCCGGTGTCAGAGAATATGGCTCTACTGAATGGTAAACCCATTAAAGTATTTGAAGAACAAGATCATGCTGCACATATTATGGTGCACCAACAATTTATACAAGACCCTAGATTTGCAGGAAGTGATGAAGCTAAACAAGTTTTATATGGACAGATGTTAGCACATATCGGTCAACACACTGCTTATTTATATCAACAACAAATGCAAGCTCAAATGCCTCAAGGTATACCAACATCTTCTGGTGAATTTAATAGAGAACTTAATGATGAAACACCTAAAGAAATTTCTATTGAGCAAGAAAATAGAATTGCAGCCGCTGCTGCACAAGCTGCACAAAATCTAATGGGCTCTATGCCACAAAGTCCTGAGCAACAAAAAATGCAAATGGAACAACAAGAGAAGCAAGCTCAATTACAATTAAAAGCGGAAGAATTAAATATTAGAAAAGCAAGATTCCAAGAAGGTATTAAAAATAGTGAAAGACAAAATGCTAGAAAAGATGCCGAAACAAAAGCTAAGATAGTGGAGACAGCATCGAAAGTAGCAAGACGTGAAGAGTAATATGGCTGTTAAAGCAGAAACAATTAGACAAGCTAAGAAGTATTTAGAGAATAAAAATTTATCAATTAAAGTTGTGAAACCTAGATTATTTGCAAAAGTAAGTCAAGAAATGGGATCTAGCTTTGATGATTTATTAGAAACAATACAGAAAGAACTAGAAAATGGAACAGCTGATTCAAGCAATCAAAAAACAGATCAAAGACTATAAAGAAGATTTAGGTAAAAATTTGTTGTCTAAAGGTGTAGAGAACATAGAAGAATTCAAACGAGTGCATGGTATGGCACAAGGTTTGGATAAGTCATTACAAATAATTAATGAAACTATTGAACTATACAAGAAAGGAACAATAGAAGAAGATGATTAACGCAGATATATGGGCAACAGATAGTGATGTGCCTACTCCAGAAAAGGTACCCATACCTGCTGGATATAGAATTTTAATTAGACCACGAGGTGTAATTGAAAAAACAAAAGGCGGAATTATATTAACTGATAATAGTAAAGAACAACAAAGTTATTTAAATTCTGTCGGTCAAGTTATTGCTATGGGACCCGAATGTTATTCCGATAGAAAAGCTCCTTGGTGTAAAGTAGGAGATTGGGTAGTATTTGGTCGTTATGCAGGAGCAAAAATTTCTGTACAAAAAGTCAAAATGGTAATAATTAATGACGATGAGATACTTGCTACATTAGATAATCCAGAAGTAGTATCTCAACAATTATAATACACGTTAGTTTAGACTAACGACAACATAGGAGTAACTATGATAGAAGAAGAAAAGCAAGAGCAGAAAGAATTAGAAGTTAATTTAGGAGATAATGCAGCGGATAAAGAAATTGAAGTCCCTGAAAATCCAATTGACAAGTATATTGCTGAAGCTCAAAATGAAGAGAAAGAAGAAATAAAGCAAGAGGAAAAACCAAAAGCACCTCCTTACTCTGAAGATATGCCTTATTCAGAGAAAGTTCGTAAAAGAATTGCAAAAGAAGTGGCAAAAAGAGCAGAAGCTGAACAAAAAGCTGTTGAGTTAGAGCAAAGATTAGCCGATTTAGAAGCTAAAACTTATGATATAGCCAATAAATCACTCAGCAACCAACATAAGTCAGTATCTGCAGAGCTTAAAACAGCTATTGAAGAAGGTAATACTGAAAAACAAGTAGAACTTTACGAAAAAATGGCTGATTTAAGAGGTCAAATGCAAAGAACTTCTGAATATGCCGAATCAAGACCTAAAAAAGAGGAGAAAAAAGATATTAAAACTCCTCCTTTAGCAAAAGATTGGGTAAAAGAAAACTCTAAATGGTTCAATAAGCCTGGTTATAGAAAAGAAACAGCTATGGCATATGGAATTGATGCAGAGTTAACAGAAGAAGGGTGGGATGTGAATGACCCTGAATATTATGAAGAAATGAATAGACGACTAAAAAGTAGTGGTCTTAAATACTTCACAAAATCAGACGAAAACACTTCCAATGATGACCAAAATGTGGTACAAAAAGCTAACAGAGTGCAATCTCCAGTTGCTGGCGTCAGTCGTAAAAAAGCTGAGAACAGTAATAGAGTAAAGCTAACTGCGGATGATCTAGCAACAGCTAGAAATTTCGGCATTGATATCAATGATGAAGCGGCACTAAAACGGTTTGCTAAAGAAGTAAAAAACTTTAGCACCAATACGTGACAAGATAGGAGCACGACATGAATAAAGACAATAAAATAAAACACGAAACTAGAGTTGAACAATCAACTAGAGTTTCACAATGGCGCCCAAGTAATTTACTTGAAGCTCCTGAACCAAGACCCGGTTTCAAACAGAGATGGATTGCAACTATGGTACTAGGACAGGAACAGCCAACAAACGTTGCTAAACGTATGAGAGAAGGTTGGCAACCTCGTGATCTTAAAACGGTCAAGAATGCTCAAAACTTTCCTACGATAGAACATGGCAAGTTTGCTGGTTTTATTGGAATTGAAGGAATGGTACTCTGTGAAATGCCAGAAGAAATGGTAAACCAACGTAATGAATATTACGCACAAATGACTGAAAACTTAATGCGATCAGTCGAACAAGATATTCACAAAGTAGAACAACCTGGAAATCCGATAACTAAAACCTTCAAGAGTTCAGTTACAAGAGGCGGCTTTAAAGAGTAAAACTGTAATATAACTTAGGAGGTTATAACTATGGCAAATGTAAATGCCCCTCAAGGGTTTATACCTTTGAGACACTTAACAGGTGGAGTTATCAGACCCCAAGAATATCCTATTGCAAACGGCTATGCTGCAACTCTTGCGAGTGGCGACTTAGTTACTATGACTACAGACGGTACTGTGATCAGAGGAACAGCTGGCGGAAATGCTTTAGGCGTATTCTATGGAGTTGAGTATATTGAAAACTCTACTGGAGACGTAAAGTTCTCTAAAGTTTGGAACGCAAATACAGAAGTGAAAGCAAACACAACTGTAAAAGCTTATGTATATGATGATCCAAACATAACTTACAAAGTACAATGTAATGGTACTTTTGCTGCAGCCAATGTTGGTGAGTTAGCAAACGTTACTATTGGAACGTACAATTCAACTTTCGGATATTCTACAGACGAATTAGACATAGCTACTTTAGGTACTGGGTCTTTAGTTTTAAGAATATTAAGACTGGTTGATGAACCAAACAATGCTGCTGGCGCAGACGCTAAAGTAGAAGTGGTTATTAATAAATCACTATACGGAGTAGGCGGCGCTGGTGCTGGTGTATAAGGAGATTGAACCATGGCATTAAATAGAGCACTATTTACCAAACAGCTCAATCTAGGTTTAAATACCGTGTTTGGTATGGAGTATGATAGATATCCAGAACAATGGAGAGAAATCTACTCTATCGAGCAATCGCAAAAAGCATTCGAAGAAGACGTACAAATGGTCGGCTTCGGTGCTGCACCTACAAAAGCTGAAGGTGCTGCAATATCTTACGAGTCAGGCAGAGAAGGCTTCGTTTCAAGATACGTGCATGAAACTGTAGCTTTAGCATTCTCAATTACTGAGGAAGCTGAAGAAGATGGTTTGTACGGATCTTTAGGAGCTAAATATGCTAAAGCTTTAGCAAGATCAATGCAACACACTAAAGAAATCAAAGGTGCAAACATCCTTAACAATGCAACTACTACTTCAGTAGGTGGCGATGGCGTGGCATTATTGTCTGCTTCTCACCCACTAGGTGGCGGTGGTACTGCTTCTAACACATTATCTACAGCGGCAGATTTATCAGAAACTTCTCTTGAGCAGTTACTGATTCAAATCTCAACTGCAGTTGATGACAGAAGTATACCAATTGCATTATCTGGACAAAAGCTAATCGTTCCACCTCAATTGGTGTTTATTGCTGAAAGAATCCTTAAGTCTAATTTAAGACCAGGAACTGCAGACAATGATATCAATGCAATGAGAAATATGGGTATGATTCCAGGCGGAGTAGTCGTTAACCAACGATTAACTGATCCTGATCAATACTTCATTATGACTGATTGTCCTGATGGAATGAAACACTTTGTAAGATCACCAATGAAAAAAGCTGTTGAAGGCGATTTTGAAACTGGTAATCTAAGATACAAAGTTAGAGAAAGATACTCTTTCGGTTTCACTGACTGGAGAGCTATCTACGGTTCAGAAGGAGCGTAAGCAACCCTTTAAAATACTAGGCGGCTTATAGTCGCCTAGTATAAACCCAACGACTGCGAAAGCGGACTATCAAAGGAGGATAGACATATGGGAACAACTACATTTTCCGGCCCAATTAAAGCTGGAACTATTAAAGAAACTACAGGTACTACTTTAGGATCTGATATTAAAAATACCGGTCAAGTCGTTATGGCACAATCTGGTGTAATTGATATTATTGGTGCTTCGGCTAATACTACTGTTGCAACTATTCCAGCTAATTCACAAATTGTAGATGTTATTTTAAACGTAACAACTGTAAGTAATGATACTAATGCTGCTACTGTAACTGTAGGAACTGCTGCAGATGTTGATGCGTTTATTCCATCTTCAAATGTAAAAGCTACGGGTACTACTAGAGGTACTTTAGATACAGAAGCTACTGATATCGGTACAACTGACGCAAATGTTGTTGCGTATTTTACAGGTACAGATGGTGATGGTACTACTGGTGCCGCAACTGTTACTGTAATGTATTTACAAAATAACAATTTAAGCTAATATAGTTTTAGAGGGCCTTCGGGCCCTCATAACTAGGAGAAATTATGTTTGAAAGACTTAGAGAATTAGGTGAAGCTCTAAAAAATTTTGGTAAAACTGGTGATAAAGAACAAGATGAAGAAATATCATCAATAGAAAAATATAAAGAATTTCAAAAAGCTAAAGAAGAATATGAAGATACAGCAACTCAAGAACAAAAAGATATTGCTAGTATAGAAGATTATCCAGGTCAAACTAAAACTGGAGAACAGATTTTAATAGAAGAAGAAAAACAAAAAGGTGAAAAAGACGATTTAGATAAAAAATTAGATAGAATTGGTAAAGTATTAAAAACATTTGGTGAAGATAGTGAACCTGTAACTATTAAACCAGATACATCTATGCTAACTAGGCCTACTAAAGATTTAAACTTACCAGCTATGGATTTAGGAGCAATTCAACAAAAACAATATTTGCAAGGCTTAATACAACAACCTAGTAGCCAAACAAATAGAGTTGATATACTATACGATCAATTAAGAAAACTAGGTTTAATATAAGGAGGAAAATATGGCAGGATCTGATATTTTTGCAAATAGTACATCGACAGCAGGATCGAATGTAGCATTATTTGGAGGACCAACTAGATTAAAAGCATTTATTATTACTCCAACTGCAGCATCAGGAAGCGTTGTTTTTGCAGATGGAGATGTTACTAAATTTGAAGTAACTACAGGAGCAAGTGCTGATAGTGGTCCAATTAATATTAGTTTACCAGACGAAGGAGTAAAATTCACTTCAAACTTACAAGCGAATTTAACTAATGTCGGTGGCGTAACAGTATTTTTTGCATAATGGCTACTTCGGGTACAGCAACATATAATTTAACTGTAAATGATGTTATACAGGAAGCTTTTGATAGAATAGGAGGTGATCCTATTTTAGGCTATGATGTTCGATCAGCAAGACGTAGTTTAAATATTATGTTTAGTGATTGGGCTAATCGTGGTTACAATCAATGGACAGTTGAATTAAAAGATTTATCTCTTACTCAGGGAACGAATACTTATACACTTGATTATGATACAATAGATATTATTAATGCTAATATCTTAGATGGATCAACAGAGTATAGTATGACTAGACTTGGTATAAACGATTATGCTGCTATCTCAAATAAAACTCAACAATCAAGACCTACTCAATTTTATTTACAAAGATTAAATACTCCACAAGTTTTAATTTATCCAACGCCTGATCAAGCTTACACTTTAAGATATTATCGAATGAGAAAAATTCAAGATGTTACTGCTTCAACTGTTAGTGGCGTAGAACAAAATTTAGATATTCCATTTAGAGCTTTTGAATGTATGTGCGCAGGACTTGCTTATTATTTATCTAAAAAAAGACCAGGTATAGATATTAATACTAGAGCTGAATTAAAATTAGATTATGAACAAGCTTATGAAAGATTAATAGCAGGAGATGACTCACCCTCTACTAGAATATTACCTAGTACGAGTTATTATAACTAATGCCACGTTTTGCAGATAGAAGTAATAAACCTCATAGAGCACCACATCAAAAATTTTCAAGTGGTCGTAATGCTAGAGCTATATCTGATCGTTCTGGTATGGAATTTCCCTATAACGAAATGGTATTTGAATGGACAGGAGCTTTAGTACATACTTCTGAATTTGAACCAAAACAACCACAATTAGATTTAACTTATTTTACAGATGCACAATCTTTACAAAATGCTAGACCTCAAGCCAATTTAGCTGCAACGGGAGGTGTTCCTGATCAAATAGAGCTAATCTACCCTTCTACATCAGGTTCTGTTTCTAATATAGGTATAGCACAAGCAAGCACAAATTTGTTATCAACTGATGTAGGAAATGTTACAGTAGTAACATAATGGAAAATAAAAAATTAGGTGTAATGGTCGCAACACCATGTTATGGTGGCCAACTTACAGAAGCGTATCTACATGGAATCTTAGATACAGTTAGAGTTGCTAATAAATATAAATTTCAAATGCATTTAAATACTATGGGTAATGAGAGCTTAATTACTAGAGCTAGAAATACTTTAGTAACACAATTTTTAGATGCTGATGAAAAAGATCCAGAACGATTTACTCATTTAATGTTTATAGACAGTGATATAGGATTCGGTGGAGAAGCTATTTATAAATTATTAAATAGTGATTATGACGTTGCTTGTGGAATTTATCCTAGAAAATCTATTGATTGGAAATCAGTAGATGCTTTTGTTAAAAAAGGAGAAGTAAAAGATTTAGAACAAAAAGCTTTAGGGTATAATTTAAATTTCGCAGAACCTTTAAATATATCTGTTAAAAAAGGTTTTACCGAAGTTATGGACGCTGCAACTGGTTTTATGTGTATTAAAAAAGAAGTATTTTATAAAATGAAAGAAGCTTATCCTAATCTTAAATATACATCAGATCAAATTATTAACAATGAACGTTTTTCTAGTAATAATTGTTACGCATTTTTTGACTGTATTATTGATGAAAAAAGTAATAGATATCTATCAGAAGATTATGCTTTTTGTCGTTTATGGCAAAAGATAGGTGGCAAAATACATGCTGATGTTACAAGTCCATTAACTCATTATGGTACTTATGCTTTTAGAGGCAATGTATGGAGCAAATTTGATGTAAAAGGAGCAGATAAAAATGCCGATGACGTACAGCAGTCTAAAGACTGATATACAAACCTGGGCCGAAAATACTGGAACTGACTTTAACGCTCAGTTAGATACTTTTATAGATAATACTCAAACTAAATTATCAAGAGATATTGATCCAGTAGGTTTTAATGAAAATGTTACTTCTTCAATGACTGTTGGAGATAGGTTTATAACACTTCCATCTGCTATTGAACCGATGCTTTTAAACTATTTAAATATTATAAATAGTGATGGAAACAGAGTATTTTTAGAAATTAAACCAATAGAATATCTACAAGAGTATTGGCCTAATGCTTCTATTACATCTCAACCACGATATTTTGCTAATTTTGATGATACTACATTATATGTGGCTCCTACTCCAGATGCTGCTTATACTATGGAATTAGGTTATCAAGGAAGAATTAATCCGTTATCTAATACTAATACAACTAATTGGTATACAGACAATGCTCCTGATGCTCTTTTATATGGTAGTCTAGCTGAAGCAAATCTCTTTACAAAGAACATAGAAGACTATAATATCTATAAACAAAGATATGCCGAAAGTGTGGCTGCTATCAATAATGAAGCTCGTAGAAGAAGAAGAACTGACTATAAGTTTCCTGGTAGTCCACTAGGCGAAAACACTTTAACTGGAGGACAATAAACTATGGCCATATCTCAAGCGATCACAGTTTCGTTCAAGCAGGATTTAATGTCGCCGGGTGGAAACCTAGAGTCACAAACATTAAAATGTGCATTATACGATAATACTGCGACTTTGAATGAAAACACTACAGCGTACATTACTTCTAATGAAATTTCAGATAGCGGTACTAACTATGTTATAGGTGGTGAAACTTTAACCAACGTTACAATAACAGTTGATGGAACTACAGCTATTTTTGATGCTGATAATGTTTCATGGGCTAATGCAACTATTTCTGCTCAAGCTGCATTAATTTATAATGCAAATAATAGTAACTCATCAATTGCTGTTTTAGATTTTGGTGGAGTTAAAACATCTACTAACGGTACATTTGAATTACAGTTTCCTAACGCAGACGCTACTAACGGCTTAATTAGAATAGCATAAGGAGAAATTCCTTATGGCCAATATTACTGGTTATAGTAGAGGCACTTGGAATCAAGGTGCGTGGAATGAACCTATACCTGTTGAAGTAACAGGACAAATTTTAAATGCTAATACTGGAAATGTAACTGTATTAGAAGGTGTAGGAAATTTAGTTTCAGTTACTACTAATTTAATTAATATTGATGTTGGTAACGTTACTCTCTCTATAAGTTCTTTTCTTCCAATAACAGGAGAAGAATTAAATATATCTCAAGGAAATACAATAATTAGTATTTCTCCTAATATTAACATAACAGGAGAAGAATTAAATATATTCCAAGGAGAAGAAAGTGTAATTGCATCTTCTTTAACTGATATAACAGGAGAAGAATTAAATATATTCCAAGGAGAAGAAAGTATAGCTGCATCTTCTTTAACGAATATTACTGGAGAACAATTAAATATATCTCAAGGGTTTATTTCTATTCAAGCTGGAGGATCTGTTACAATTCAAACTGGTCCAGAAATAGATTTAGAAGTATCTTTAGGAAATGTACTTATAACAGCAGATAGTTTTACAAATGTTACAGGAGAAGAATTAAACGCTGATACTGGAAATGTAACGATTAGTGGTCAAGCTATTTTTGATATAACAGGCTCAGAGGCAAATATAACTGTTAATACTATAACAGTAGCAGAAGGAACAGGAGTTATTATAACTGGATCTCAAGTAAATACAGCTATTGCTACTCTTAAATTTTGGAATCCAATTGAACCTACTATTATAGAAAATTGGAATCCAATTCAACCCGCTAATACGGAAATTTGGAATACAATTCAATCCACTAATACTGAAATTTGGAGCAATATTCACTAGACAAAATATGACAAATAGTTATTATTTACAATATATAAAATTAGGAGTATAAGTACCTATGGCATCAACATTTACATCAAGACTAAAATTAGAACGTCAAGGATCTGGAGAAAACGCAAATAATTGGGGTAATTTAGTTAATTATGTTTTTAATAGAATTGATAGTTCAGTAAAAGGTTATGTATCTGTAAATGTTGCTGGTTCTTCTAATGTAACTTTAACATCAAATAATTCTACTACAAATACAGATGATTCTACTACAGATGATCAAGTACATAATGCTATATTAGAATTTACAGGTGCTTTAACAGGAAACATTAATGTATTTACAGACGCTGTGGAAAGTAAATACACGGTATTCAATAATACAAGCGGTTCATACTCATTAACTTTTGCTCCAACTGGAGGAACAGGTGTTGAACTGACTCAAGGTACAAAAACTTTTGTTTACACAGATGGCACAACCATGGTAGATATAATGGCAAATTTAGGAGCAGTGAACGCAAGTTCTTTGTCAGTAAATAATAGTCCAGTAGCAACAGCTGGTTTTTCTGTTGCCATGGCAATAGCGTTATAGGAGAAAATATATATGGCACAAGATTTTGAATCAACAGGCGCACAGATAAGTAATACTGAGACGACTTTATTAACCGCAGATTCTGATGATGCAATTATTGGTTTAAGATTAACCAACATTACAGCATCAGCAGTCACGGTTGATGTCTATATTGATAAAGGTGGTTTAGGAACAGACAGATACATTGCTAAAGATTTAAGTGTTCCACCCGCAAGTTCTACTGAACTTATAACAGGTGGTTCTAAAATTGTTATGCAAAATGCAGATGTGTTATATGGTTTAGCCGATACCGCATCAAGTGTTGATGTATGGTTAAGTCGAGTTGATAGTATTAGTACATAGGAGAAGTCATGGATAGTTTATACACGACAACTTACATTGGAAATAAACCAGGTGCTGAATATATTTATACGCACGCTGAAACCATTAATAATATTTTAACTATTGAATCGGCAGTCCTTGCAGGTCCAGTTACTTTCGCAGAAACAGTAACGGTAACAGGAACCTTGGTAATTGTATAATGAGTGAATTAAAAGTCGATAAAGTTAGTCCAAGAACAGGTAACTATGTTGCTTTAAATACCGTTGGATCTAAGAACATCATCATCAATGGTGATATGAGTATTGCTCAGAGAAGCACAAGTGTGGCTTCTATAACTACATCTGGTTATAATACAGTTGATAGATTCCAAACAGTTATAAATTCTTTAGGAACTTGGACACAATCACAATCAACTGATGTTCCTACTGGACAAGGTTTTGCAACATCATTAAAAATGGATTGTACTACTGCTGATGCTGCTCCTTCTGGTGCTGATGTTTTAATTTTAGAACAATCATTTGAAGGACAAAATTTACAATATTTAAAAAAAGGAACTGCTAGTGCGGTATCTTTAACTTTATCATTTTGGGTTAAATCTACAAAAACTGGAACTTTTATAGCCACATTACAAGATCAAGATAATTCAAGAACTATTTCAAAATCTTATACAGTAAATGTAACTAACACTTGGGAAAAGAAAACTATTACTTTTGAAGGAGATACTACTGGTGTTTTAGGAAATGATAATGGTCCAAGTATAAGTTTACAACTTTGGTTGGGTGCTGGAACTGATTATACATCTGGAACATTAGCAACTTCTTGGGAATCTACAGTAACTGCTAACAGAGCTGTTGGTCAAGTCAATGTAGCAGATAGCACATCTAATGATTTTTATTTAACAGGAGTACAATTAGAAGCTGGAACAACTGCATCTGATTTTGAGTTCTTGCCTGTTGATGTGAATTTACAGAGGTGTCAAAGGTATTATGAAACAGGATATATTTATCACCCTGACCTTGGTTCTTCAGCTACTCAAGGAGGAGGTAGGTATTCTTATAATACATCAAAAAGAACTGGTGCAACATTAGTTTTTACTAATACTATTGGATATAATCCAACATATAATACAAGAGCATCAAGTATAAATGGTTTTGGTTGGTTTTCTACAAACGCATCTCCTTATTATACAGAAGCAACTTTTATAGCAAGTGCGGAGTTATAATTATGAATAGAAATTTTACATCAGTTACTAAAGTATATTTTGAAAATAAACTTACTGGTTATATAGTTATTGAAAATAATATTATATTAAATGTACCCCTAGACCCAGCAAACACAGATTACCAAGCTATACAAGAGTGGATTGCAGCAGGAAACACGGTGATTGATAACGGAGGAAATAGTTAATGGCATCTATATTAAAAGTAGACACGATC
>Ga0208898_1000778_pt1 | contig 23249 bp, 22 predicted proteins | sample VirMetDEL_Mar_4_FD_184513 | JGI IMG/M metagenome (GOLD analysis project Ga0208898, IMG submission 184513) | Aqueous microbial communities from the Delaware River and Bay under freshwater to marine salinity gradient to study organic matter... | ecosystem: Environmental > Aquatic > Marine >...
ACCCTACGTTAAACGGCGCAGATCCTATTCCGCTTACACCGTCAGACATCTACCACCACCCTGCGCCCAAACCAGTCAGCCATGTGCCGCCGCCAATAATCGCAACAAGCATTAACAAAAGCAGCACAACCAATACAGTTTCAAAGAATGCTGCTCGCCTTTCTTGCTGCCGGTATAATGTATCCTCGCGCTCTTTCTTAATCTTGCGACGAAGCTCCACCATTTCTCGCCAGGTGCCATAGCCAAATCTATTATTCAGCATTTGCTGCAAGTCTTTCTCTTGCTCGGCCAGCTTCTTCTGGTGAATAATAATCTGCAAAGCCTCTTGCTCTACAGACCCAGATGAAAACAGCTTGGTAAATATTGGCGGGTTCTTGCGCTGCTGCTCCGCTCTGCCCAGATCAGCCGCAAAGCCATACCACTTGCCAAGAGCGCCAGCTACATTCTCTAATTCCTGACCCGCATAAACCATTTTGCGTACAAGGTTATACGCCTGTGTAGCACCGGCAATGGCTGTAATAGGATCGATCATGTGTCTTTACCTATCTTAATGTAAGACAAGCATGGAGAATTATAAGGAACGCGGATGGTATAAGGATAATGATGCCAGATCCCAGAGGGGCAACGATATATACAAGCAGTATATAAATATCCGTAGGTTGCCACGCCCACCAGTATATTGGTGAGCGAGCAGAGCATTAGCCCATCATATTTATGCGAAGAAGCAGAGCTATGATGAAGGCAGACGCACCAATAACAATCGCTTCCAAACGCTTAACGCGGTTAAACAAATCTTTGAATTGAATATCCATCTCGGTTTTAATGGCCACGATTTCCTTCTCCAATCCATCAATGCGCGTGTGAGCAGATGATACGGTGCGTTTATCCATTACTCTTCTTCCTTTATTTCAGCCTTCAACTTTTGTAAGTATCCAGCGCGGCCGACTTGCATCTGTTCAATCTTTAACGTCATGCCATTGATGTTTGCTTCAAGAGCCTTGACTTGATTTACGCAGTGTTTTGCAACATCGCTTAGTTGATCTTCAGTGTATTCTACTTCGTCAATCGTAATGACCTTTTGTTCTTCAGTCATATGATTTCCTTTCTATGTTATGCTGCCCACGGAACCCCGCTTGCAGACGTTGGATTAACTATCGCATCAATCTTAGAAGCAATAGCAGCTTCAGTATCAGCTTGTGATACATGACCCCAGACCCAGCCTTGAGCCTGATCTTTTGTAATATCTGCATACGGCGTAAAGTCAGACGCAGAGGCATCGTAGGTTAAGCCACAGGTGCCATATGAGCTTGCTGTGTTGCCATCGTCATCCTGACCAGTGCAGCGCCAGTGAGCAATGTATACGCCACCGTCAGCGAGTTCGTGTTCTAAGTTTGGAATAGTCCAAGTGTAAGTAATAGCCATCTTATGTCTCCTTTATTCAGCAGCCCACGGCATACCTGTTGAGTTTGCTTGAGCAGCTATCTTGTTAGTAATGTTAGATGTAATCAAACCCTCGTTATAGGCTTGAACACCGTTGGCTTGTATCCAGCCTAACACTGTGGCCTCTTCCAGTGCATCATAAGCCACGAAGTCACTTGCTGTGTGGTCAGGTGTAACAGGTACAACCCTAGTAACTGACTCAGTAACATCATTACCATCAGCATCTTGTCCTGTGACTTCATCAGCAGTGACTTCACCCATATGCAAGTATGACCCTGACCGACTGTGACTAACCTCAGTGTCAGCATCTACGCCAGAACAAGACCAATCAACCTTATATACTGCACCTGTTGCAGTGATTTTGTGCATATCATTAACAGACCATGTAAATGTAATTGCCATGTTTTATCCTTTTCTGATTAAGCGTTTTCTAGGGCAGTGATCCGTGCCTCTAAAGCATCGTTCTTTGCCGATAGTTCTTGAATTGCCTTGACCAAAACGGGGATCAAATCTTGGCGAACAGATTTATACGGTTCTTCACCTTCGGGTGACGCATCTTTCCATTCGTCAATAAGGTCAGGGAAAACCTGTTCAACTTCTTGAGCAATAAAACCACGGTCATTTACTTGATCTTTGCCCCAACCTGACTTCCAATCAAATGTGCGTGGACGTAAAGCTAAAACTTCGTCAAGCCCCACATCTAAGTCTCGCACGTTTTCTTTCATTCTCTGGTCAGAGATTGCGCTAATACTTGTGTTTGTTGCGAAGATTTGACCTGCGTTACTAACATAAAAGCGATACGCCCCAGCCGTCCCGTTATAGTAACTAAATCCGTCACCGCCGCCTGTGCTACCGTCGTTAACAACCCAACACGCACCGTGTTCTGGAAGTTTTACACCATCTCCAGCAGATTGGCTTCCGTTAATAGAAGAGCCAAAAACAGCTTTCCCCCCACTATCAACAAACATCCTAGGATTACCATCCCCATCCGACAGCACGATGTTGTTGCTTGAGGTGCGGATGTCCAAGCCGCCAGAGTTGCCGGTGTATGAGCCGATGATGGTGTTTTTGGAACCTGTTGTTATATTGCCACCACTGCTTCTACCCAAAAACGTGTTATACTCACCTGTTGTGGTATACCCTGCGCCATTTCCAACCGCAGTGTTGTTAGAAGTGGTGTTGACGTTGCGCAGGGTGTCCTTGCCTAACGCAACATTGTTAGTACCAGTAGTATTACTATACCCCGCCTGATACCCGACAGCAGTGTTGTTGTCAGCGGTGAGGTTGCTTGCTAGAGCCTCCACGCCAACGGCAGTATTATTAACGCCAGAAGTGTTAGCATACATAGCTCCATAGCCAAGACCCGTGTTGTAACTGCCTATGTTTGAAACAAGGGTGTTTGAGCCAAGACCAGTAACTTGTGTTGCTGTAACTCCGTAGTATCCAGATTTGTAGCCAACTAAAACATTATTGCCAGCCGTAGTAATACTAGCGCCAGCACCGTAACCCAAAGCAGTGTTTTGATCACCAGTATTAATAGCAGTACCAGCTTCATCACCTACAACCGTATTATAGTTACCGCCAGAGGCAATGCTGTTACCTGCGTTTACACCTGCACGAAAGTTGGATGTACCTGCTGTGGCTGTTTGTAGTGTACCGCCTGTGGATGCTATTATGAGATCACTCGCTGATGTGATGCGCATGGCTTCTGAGCCATTCATATGGAATGCAAGACCGCCAGAAGTATTATCTGCGTTTATATATCCAGTGGTTGAAGTTGTACCAAGCTGAACTTGTCGTGTGCTACCGCCTCTAGCAAAAACAATGTTACCATCAGCAGCTTGATTAACTGTGAGTTTTGCACCACCGCCAAGGGTTGCAGGGCCGGTAGTCGCAATACCAACATTACCGCTGCTGTCGATGCGCATGGCTTCTGATGGGACACCACTCGATGCAGTTTCAACAATAAAGTCTGATGATAAGTTGGAACTTGTGTTTGTGCTTGCACCAAAACCAATGCGCCCCATAGCTTGAAGGGTGCCGCTGGTTCTTTCCCCAGTGAATAGAATATCAGCACCAAATCCAACACCTGTCGTTCCCGAACTTTTAGCGACTACTCGCACCTGATCTGAACGTGTAGTTGTATTCGATGTTTCTTGCTCAAGATGAAGCTGTGAAGCAGGAGAACTCGTCCCAATGCCTACGTTACCACTGCTGTCGATGCGCATTCTTTCATTATTGGAATAACTAAAAAGAAGGTTATCACTATCAAAACGAATTGCTGATGAGGACGTAGGAGCACTGGTAACCAAGTTTGGACCGTCACCCAAATACAATGTAGATGATCCATTTACAAGCTGTAAATTCCCACCAGACACATGCAGCTTTTGACTAGGCGAACTCGCTCCAATGCCCACATTACCTGAGCTGTTGATGCGCATGGCTTCTGACCAAGAAATTGCAGCATTAGCAGTTCCAGAAGCAGCGTAATGCCAAGTATGTTTTCCATCTTCTTGGCTATATCGGGTGGCTTCATCTGTATGCGTATACTTCCAACCGCCATTATAGTAAGCGTTTTGGTTCATGTGAAAAGCGTAATCAGCTTCACCCCACAAGTTGTTTTCTTTAACGCCAATATGCAATGCCTTGCCTAAAGACCAAGTAGATAGGTCTGCAACCCCAATCCCAACAATGCCGCCATCATTAAACGTGACGCTAGGCGTAGCATTTCCAGAGTTATGGAAGTTTAGATCACCGTCTGCATCAATACCTAACTGCCACGTTTCTGTACCACTATTTTCTTCTAAAGATATTGCAAAATGATTTGAATCAGATTTTACATTTACGGGTGAATTTACAGAGGAACCTTGATAAGAACCAAAATCTGTTATCCCTGAAACATTTAATGTAGATGCCATATCTACAGCACCATCAATATCAACAACATCTAGGTTTGTTGTACCGTCTACGTCTATGTCACCAGAGATGTCTAATGAAGCAAAGACAGAGGTGCCTGTTCCAGTAACAGTGCCGGTGACGTTTACACCTGTGCTATCAACTTTAACACGCTGTGTGCCACCTGTCGTAATGCCCACCTCGTCAGCCGCAGGGAAATAAATGCCTGTGTTAAGATCTCCCGTAGTTGTCAAAGACGGTAATGCATTCGTGCCATCGTCCAGAGAAATAACATCATTGGCGCTGACAACTATATTCGTACCGCCAGTCGTGTTGCCATTGCCCAGCACCTCAGCAAGCGTGTCAACCGTGCCAACCTGTGCATCAACATAAGCCTTAATAGACTGCTGCGTAGCCAGCTTAGTAGCGCTGTTAGACGCCATGTTATCTTCGTCTAAGATCCCATCAACCGTAGTGCTGCTGGCAATGTTAAGACTTGTGTTAGTCGTAATCGCACCAACAACTTGAACCAGGCCAACAAACCCCAAAGTCGGAGATGTAAATGTTATCTGATCTCCACTACCATTTAAGACAATGCCAGCCTTACTTGCGCTGTATGACTCAATATTTACAGAACCATTGGTGGCTGAAAGCGTTGCCCCGCTATAAGTCTGAGAGAAAAAGCTGGTAGTCGCGGCTATAAGCGGCTGTCTAAAACTACCATTAACCTCAAATGTCGGATTAGCCGTGCTGCCAAATGAAATCTTTTCAGATCCGTTTGTTGTAATAAAGGTTAAATAGTTATTAGAACCCTCTTTAATCTCCAAGGCAGTTGCAGAATTATCCGTCAGTAATATATCGCCGCTGCTGATTGAAAGCCCAGAAATAGTTGTGCCGGTGGATGCTACGCTAATCACCTCAGAGCCACCGACAGAAAAGTTTATCTGGTCTGCCGCGCCGAAATACATGCCTGTGTTTGTATCGCCAATATTTGTAATGCTTGGCGCAGAAGCAGATCCATCTGCGAATGAAGCAACACCACTAACAGTTAGGTTTACCGTTCCAATATCAGGAACATTAGACAGGCTTGTGGTTGTGATATTACCTGAGCTATCAAAGCTAAGAAGCTGGCTGGCTCTGCTACTTACCAGGGGCAGATAAAGATTCTTGTTTATATCGCCTGGCTGAGAGCGAATAGTACGGTCAAATCTTTCATCGAGCTGCTGAGACATAACAACATTGCTGTCAAACTGCTCATTCAAAGATGAAGCAAGCAAGTCACCAGCAGTCACAAAGTCCGTTGTTCTGGATAATGCCAAGTCACCAATAATTACCAGCTCATCCGTAGCAATCAACGCAGATGTAAGCGTTATTGACCCAGTGCCGTTTGAGTTTAGTGACACTGTGTAATCACTCGTAAGAGCAAGCAGGGTATTGTTTTTGTAAGCAGCAACATCTGCCTGAGCAAGCACGTTAAAGGTAAACGCGAATGGGCCGGTTCCAGTATTACCTGTGAACTCAACTCGGCGTGTAACCGGATTTATTGGAATGTCAGCCATGTCATTTTCCTATATCTATGTTTACTCTATACCAGATTTTTGCAGATGATCCAATAATTGCTTACCGGAAACCGCCTCCTGTTTGAATGATACTACTTGGTGGTATGAAAAATGTTTGATCGTTTTCGCGTTCAACGCGACGCTCCATGCGACGAAGATAGCCAGGGTTGATAGTTTCTTGTAGCTGATACCAAATCAAATAATCCAGAACTGGCTTGGTGTAAAACACGTTTCCAAATGGAAGATTGCTTTTAAAGAACCTAATCCAATCTGGTCTTGCATCTACATCACCACCCAAAACAACATCTCTAGTCTTTGCTACGTTATCTGCAAAATCAAATATTGCTGTAGCGCCTGGCCCAGCAACGGTAGCCAACATGCCGCCGCCGTATCTATTAGCTTCACCGAATAAGAAGTCACCGTATATCCCAGCACCACCACCTTGAAGCATCGCCGCTAATAATGTTTCCTTTGAGGGGGGCCTAACATCCCTTCCTTTGACAAGCTCCTTAAGCTGCATAACAAAATAACCAAGAACAGTCGTGCCAACGATTGTATTTATTAAAGCCATATTAGCGCCAATGCCGCGCTGTAGTTGTTCGCGCTTAGTCTTAGCTCCATAACCATACATATGACGTCCATAGACCTTACTAACAGCAGTAACTCCGAACGACTTAAACTGCCCCATGGTCCTGATTGCTTCGCCAGCTGCGGTGCCAGGTCTGTATCCACGCCGCACCATTGCCCTCTCTCTTGCGCCTGGAGAAATGACTGAGTTATCTACCTCAGAAACCAAAAGAGTAAACAGGCTTTCCTTTATTCGTTGATCCTTAATGTTATCTGGCATTAGATACATTCTGCCATCTGGCCCTTTTTCAGTAGCCTTTCTGGCAATATCCCACTGCTCTTTTCCTATGCCATATATTCCAAGAATCCTTTTTAAATCGTCTTGAATCTTATCAAACTTGTTTGCCGACTCTACGCCAAGATCGTTTGAAATCATTAGGGCAACGCCACGTTTGTTGCTGTCTGTCCACGGACCCAAGAGGTTTAGTTTAAAAAACTGCCTCATCAACTTGTTGGTGGCGCCAGGAAAATCATCAGCAGCATTGAAGCGACCATAAAAATTGCCTAATTGACCTTCTAGACCAGCTCCTAACCTGTCAGCATATTCTCTTAGTTTGCCTTTTGGAGCACCTTTGACTACAGCGGAAAAGCCATCTGCCCACGCATCTAGCAAAGATCTGCCTTGATATATTCTTGCTGAGGAAATGAAAGCAGTATCAGCTAAAGATGCTAAGAATACACCACCCAACTTTGACATCGTTTGAACGTCCCTTAATCCCTTCATAATAGTAGCAGAGGTAATATTGAAAGGATCGTTAATTTCTCCAGTAACCTCATCCAAAGCACTTTTAAAATTTACAGCATAAGGAATGCGGCTGTCTCTTCTTTGTATGTCTTTAAGCTTTTGCGGATCTGGATCATCTCTGTATTTAACTTCTAATCTATCGATAATCTTATCCATCATCGCTTCTGGATTTGTGCCAAATACCTCCAAAAGAGCTGTAGCCCTAGCGGCTGATTGAAGATCTTCCGTGAATGCTTCCCTAAGAGAGGCCCGACCAAAATCTTGGTCATAATTGTACCAAGCCTCAGCATCATTAAAGATAAATAAACTGCCCTCACTTTCTTGTCTTGCTAGGTTTTTTGTACCCTTGAAGGATCTACTTACTTCTGTTCGATGGGTTGTTTTTCTTACGCCCGTTGTAAGGGTGGTGTATGCGCTATCTAAAAAACCCTCAATTCGCTCTGGAGCAATTTCCATATTTTCATAATCAAGCTTATCACGAATAGTATTCTTCCAACTGTCTTTGGTTGCTTTGAGCATCTTTGCCCTATCGTGAACGGTTCCGACAACGCGACCTTGCTTTAGTCTTATGTATGCGCCAGCTTGATTTTCTCTTTGGAGCGCAGCGCGCTGATACTTAAACATTATCTCAGCTATAGCTTTTGCATCGGCAGAAGCACCTGGCACACCCTTTGGCTTCTTAAGGTTTAAGTCACCCAGAGCCATAACTACTGATTTCTCAAACTCGCCTTTCATATTGTCATACTTTGTAAGTAAGCCCTTAGCCTTTAGATCGCTAATAAGGCCCCCAAAGTAAGAGCTTTCTAATGCTTGACCAATAGCAGCAACAGATCGACCCGATTCAAAAAACGGTGAGTTTACACCAACAAGCGCGGCCTCTAAGCCAAGAGATGGATTGCCAACCGCCTCATCAGCGCGCTCAGCAAGAGCAATTATTCTTTGCTCTTTTAAGATATTCATGTACCGATTTCGCTTTTCAATTTTGCGAGCTAAATCGGTATCCCTCTTCATTGTTTCGCCGCGAATAAAGATAGCTGATTCCGCATCGGACAAAGGGAATAATTTAGACTTCTTAACAGCTTCTAAGTCTTGCAAGATTTCATCAATCTGCTCATCACTTAGTCTGTTTCTACTTGCTCTTTTTGCAACATCCCTACAATCGACCATTATGACCTCATCACACAAACAGTTGTTTCTTCAATGGTCTCAATATAAGCGCGAGCCTCTAATTCTATTGCCTCTATGGCATCAAGTTCTTTTATTTGCTCAGAGGTAAGTTCATTTGCATCCCTAGCCGCCTTAATTAAAACCTCTTCACGAGCGATAATATCATCAATGTCTTGATTTTCTGTGAACTGAGTTGCCCATTCGTCAAACTTTGCAGAAGCATCTGGATCTGCCGTGGGGTCGCTTCTTGGGTCAATCGCATGACGAGCTAATAAATCGGCCTGATACTCTTCTATATCTCTGGCGACATCAATCCTAGCATCCATAAGGTTCTTGTTACTTCTGGCCATTTCATCAGAGATAAGAACGATTTCATCGTCAGTAACATTTTCAACGCCTTTTTCTTTTAGCTCATCTTTTATATCTTGCCGCCTTGCTTGCTCTGCATCGAAATCATTCAGTGCATCAGATGACTTCCTCCAATCTTCAGCAGCCTCTGCGTCCTGCCGTGCAAATACAAAGCTTCCTCTCTTCTGATCGTCCAATGCCTTAACTAATTCATTCGTATTTCTGCTTGAAATATATCCAGCTTCAAATGCAAATTCCGCCATATCATCAAGATCAAACTTAGAATTTGGGTTGTTAATTCCATTAACAGTTTTTCCGGTTTTACCTCGATATTCTCTCTTTGACGCGTATCCAATATTACTTAACTCACCCCTAAACGCAGGGGCATTATCATTTATACCGCCAACATCCCTTACAAACTGCCCCAAATCAACAGGCTTGCCAGTTACTTTAGGTTTTATCATTTGCACATTTATATCGTGGTCTGTGACATACTGCCTAAGCGCAATTTCAAATGGCAGCTGCCCACCAGTGTACTGATACATGGATCTAGCTTGCTTGGCGGCTTGCGGAGCCTTAGCGACAATTTCTTCAGCAGCCTTTGGCGGTGGAGGTGTAAATCCAGAAACATCCTCTCTAGGTGTTATTGTGGGCTCAACAGACGCAATAACCTCTTTTACGTCTACATCTGGCCTACTAAACATACCGGCGACAGTACCAATGGCTCCACCTAAGAAGAACCCAGCCCCAACATTGAACAGCGCATCGGACATTGTGTAGTCAAGTTGCTGATCTGCTGAGAGGCCATAATATAAAGGCTCAGTAAGCAAAGCACCAGCTGTACCCTCTATAGCCCCAACCCTTGCTCTGCCACCTACGCGGCCAAATCTAGCAATCGACGTAGCCTTTCCAGCTTGGCCAACGACAGGAATAAACATTGTTGCAACTTCAACTGGATCAGCGGCCATTGCCAGCATCCCGCCGCCAAACTTGGCAACGCCAGGCAACAAACCTTCTGGGCTTCTATTGATGATGGCGTTGCGGATAATCTCTTCTTTTTTACCCTCAGCAATCAACCTTGCCTCTTCAGCAGATGTTCGCTCTGTAAATGTTACGATTCCATCGTACATTTCGTTAAGCTCTTCTGGCTCAACCATCCTGCCTTCATCTATACTTTGCTGGTGAATAGCGCTTCTTTGAGTTTGATCTTGCTCATAAATGTCCTTGAGTTGAGATTGCAAGCTTTCTCGCAGTATTGGATCTGTGGTTGTTTCAAGATCATATTCTATTTGGTATTGGCGCTGCTGTAGCTCTAAGTCTAACTCCGCTAGCCTGTCGCGCTCAGATGTCGTAAGTGCGCTTATAGACGCTTGAGCTTGCTCAAACTTACGGCTTAACAACGTGCCAGTCATCGGTGTCTTTGCCATTTCAGAAACAGCACGACCTAAAGAAACTTGCATAGTTTCAGAAAGCCCAGCTCTTAAGAACCTATTATCTGTTTTTAATGGCCTTGGCTGCAGCATTATTTTCTGCCTTCTCTGCGGCTAACTTTTGGTTCTTCTACTGGTGTAACCAGCTCTACTTCTATTTGCGGAGCTGGCCCCGTTCTGGCCTCACGGCGCTCTTCTGCGCTAATTCTTGGAAACACTTGCTTGGCAATTATATTTACGTCTTTAAACAAAACATCGACGTTTGATCCATCAGCCTTTTTAACCACAACAAATCTGTCATTTATATTGTAGTGCAAGCGCAAGCCATCGCCCGTTTCATTGTTAAGCCATATTCCATTCGATGAGATACCAGCCAATGTAACAGGCTCATCTGCAAATTCTGGCAGATCTGGAAAATCTATTGTTTCAACCTCAAGAAACCTAAGTGCGTTTTCTGTAAGTAAGCGCTGCATGTTTCTATCAATAGTGCTTGCATTGAGTGTTGGATCTACGGGAACAATGTATAGCCCCTGCTTTCTATTAACAATTTGCTTAGGATCGGCTTCTGGCAATAATTCAGCTACAGAGTTTTTAACAGCCTCTTGAAGAGTAATGTTACCTTCTTGTAATTTATAACCAGCAAGCTTAACAACAGTTTCATATTGCTGTAGATATATTGATCTAGCCTCACCAGCGCTGCCTCGCAGAAATGCCTCTGTGTAATCAGATCCCTCTAAAATTGATCTAACTTCTGTTTTAATATCATTTTTATCAGTTGGAGCCATAGTTCCAAAAATATCTTTTTCACTTAGAGCAGCTATTTCCGCAAGATCTTGGCGAGTCTCTGGGTTGTCAGTATATAGCGCTTGAACATATTCCGGTTTTAATCCAGCCCTTCTTAGCTCTTCTGTAAATCCAGCAGAATAATCACCAAGGCTTACGCGCAATGCCTCAAATGTGGTTGCGGCTGTCTCTGTGGGCTGAGACTGAATAAGGTTTACTACCGCACCAGCAAACGGTTTCGGCATCACGTTCCTAAAACCCTTCGGGGTGTCCATGTCATCGTATTGAGATTGCGCAATTTCACGCATCTTCAACAAACCTTGGGCAGCACCAGCAAAATCACCAACATTTAATTTGTCTTGTATATCCTCATAAACGCCCTGTGCTGCATCGTTCGTTGTAAGCACATATAGCGCTCCATCCTGAGCTATCGCATTATCGCGCTGCTCTAAGGACTGCTGCCAAGCCAGCAAGGCGGCATCTGCCTTAAGTATTTCCTCTGGAGTTTTTGCATTATTAGCAGCAGCCTCATAATCAAGAGAAATCTCATCAATTAAATCTGGAGATAAAAAACCAACCGCACCAGTGTTCAGCACATTTTCCTGAGTTTGCGCCCAATCCGAAAAGATTTCTTCAGCGCCTTCATCGCCAAAAAGATCACGAATGTATTGCTCATCTATTTCAAAGCCTGGAGGTGGAGTACCTCTTTGCCTTAAAGCCGCCTCAGCATTGCTTAAATCAGTTATAAATTCGTTTTTTCCTTTGTTAATTTCTCTATCAAGATCACTTTGAAGCCTGGAAACAAATGACCTATTTTGCTTAAAATCAAAACCAGGAAGAGGGTTTTTTTCGTACTCCTCAAGCAAAACTTTTTTCTGCCCAATAGGCGCTTCGTCAAAGCGAAAAATGCGATTAAACTCAAGAGCTTTCGATAATGTTGCGTTTGCGTAATTTACAGATTTTTCTTTACTGGCTCCAATGTCCTGCAAATCACCAGCCAAAGAATCTCCTAATTTTTGAAGATCCTCTTGAGTTACGCCTGGCTGCGTTGAGGCATCAATTATTTCCTGACCTCTAACTGTAGCTACCTTGGTTACATTTTCAGCCGCAGCCGCTTGAGCTTTTTTAAATGCAATATCAGAATATCTGCCTTGATAGGTCATTGCACTATCACCTAGACGAGCAGACAGAACACCAGCAGCAACCGGATCAACCGCTTGCATAGAGGCTGCGTAGCCATCTTGAATATCTGCCATAGACGCCTCAAACGCAGGCATAGACATATTGCCCTTGTCAGCATCACGAACAAGATTTTGCATGTCTTGTTTCGCCAGGCTTTCAATCTCAATAACAGCAATCCGATTAGCAGCATCAAATGCAGCGCGTTCTGCTATTGTAGTAGGCCCACCGGCCTCTTGTAGTGCTTGTAGGGTAGGCAAAGCGCCTTCTTCGCGCACACGCTCCTGACCTCGCAATTCCGCTGCTTGAGCGGCCTGTTTAAAGGCAAAGTCTGACATACGATCTACTTGCTGAGAAATGGTCTGGCCAAGCCTTGCCTGCTCACGCGTAGCCGCAAAGTCCATCTGTTGCGGCTGTCTGGTCTGTAAGCCGATGCGCTGATATCTGGGAAGGATAGCCATGTCTTAACCTATAATTGTCCGTATCTATATGCGCCCTGTCCAAGCGTACCGGCAGCGCCAACATAAGAGCTTAACTGAGCTGCTTGCCCCGCTTGTTTGTAAATGCCAGCTTGTGTGCTTGCCTGACCAAGAGCCATAACTGCATTGTCAGCAGCAACATTAAACTCTCTAACGCCTTCACCTGTTGCAAACTTTTGCAAGGTAGCAGCAGACCCAGATGTGGGATCGGCTCCAACAGCAGAACGAGCAATAATAGCCGCAAGCGTTTGATTGAGATTGCGCAAGGCATCAACGCCCTTTTGCTTGTACGCAAGTGCCTCAGATCTGCCGCGAAGCTCTGCTTGCCTGGCTTGTTCTTCATATTGCCTGCGCTGAGCATTACCCGCAGCTATTGATCCAGCAGCAGAAACTCCAGCCATAGCAAGCTGAAAGCCACCACTGGTTACTAATGGAGCTAAAACAGCCATATCAATTCCCCACGCTTAAACGATATTCTAAGCCTAGAACGGTCATTGCCAACGGCACATTCTGACTTACAGTTATTTGTCCGGTTCCACTATAGCCCAGCAAGCCGTGAACGGTTTTAGTGCCGGTAAATGGATCAACAGGTTTGTCTAAAACATTCTCGCCAAGGTTTCTAAACGGAACTTGCTTGCCGTTGATTGTCATATTCTGAGTGCCATTGACGATTGCATCAACCTGGATGATCCTTTTCTTGAACCCTTGAACAGATCCAGAGGATAAAGTCGGCTCGGCTGGCATTGTTTTGGCTGTCACCGTATAATCAAGCCCAGCAACGAAGGATGTTGTAGAAGCCGTTGCAAAGTCCACACGGCCATCGTGACTTGCAACCTTAGTGCCATCAATCACGCCATCGCGTATAATCTTAACAATTCTATCTCTAAGCCCAGTGCTGGTAACTTCTCCAGCAGCCCCTCCGGACACAGATCTATCTAAAGTAAGATTTGGATTAAACTTTTGCAGATGATAAGTGTTTGTAATATAGCTACTTACCCATGAATCACCGGCAGCATGAGCATCCCAGAATGCGCCAACAAACAATAATATTCTGGCATAGATATAATTATTACTTGTTACATCAGTAAAAGAAATCGTTGTCGGGCCTGGCCCATAAACAATTCTAATCAAAGTAACGTCACCATTTGCATTAATGGTTATTGTAGATGTGCCGTTGCCATATGATTCCCAAAACCCAGCATCCAAAGTTCCGACAGCGCCGTTCTTACCGAGATCTGCTCTTGGGTAGGAGTCAACAGTCTCCAGCAACCAAGCATATACACCACCGTCAGATGCGTCCTTTGTACCGGCAGCGATTTCGTTTATTGCTGCAGCAAGCCCATTGGTTGTATTCCAATCCATAACAGGAGCTTTAACGATTGTATAAACGTCTGAAATTTCTACACCAACAGCAATAAACTCACCGTCAGTTGTAAACCTACTAGGCGCAATCACATTCTGGCCAACCAGAATAGAGTAAACAGCCATTGAGCCATCTGTGCCATTTACCACAAACAAGCGATCTGACTCATCTGTAGATGCTGCGCGACGAGCAGCAAGATCAACGGGGTTCTTTAGCAAGTGAGAGCTAAGAGCTGAAAGAGGCTGAACCTGATAAGATGCTGTTGTATCGCCAAACTGAAACGCATTCAGAGATTTTCCCTGCCTTTGAATAAAGACAGACGCGCCGTTTAAATCTTCGATAGGCACACCAGGCTTAGAACCAAGCCTTGTTTGAGGTCTTATAAAGAAGCTCGAAGGTGTGATTGGATCATCGCTTGTTTGTATTACAGCGAACTCACCGCCCGTTGTGAATATTCGCAAGTCATTACCTGAGAACAAATTAACAATGCTGTTAAGCTGGTTTGTGTTAATCGTTGCCTCAACTGACTCATCGTCAAGACCAGTGCCAGGATTAAAGTCAAAGTAATTAATTACATTAGATCCCCAGATCGTATTCTGCCTGGACTTAGATCCACCAAAGTACAAACGCCCTTCGTGGAATGCAGCAGACTTAGCCCAGCCCCTTGTGGTTGACCATACGTCCTCATAGCCATGCTCACTCTCCCAGTTACCGGCTGTAACAGCACTGGTATCAAAGAAGTTTACTTCAACAACAGCCTTCATTTCTGTAGAGGAAACAAACTCAACATATCGAGCGCGGCCAAAGGTGCTAATAACCTGAGCGTATTCACCAACAGCAGCAGCAGCAAATGGCTCAACCTTGTATCCTGTTGTGTTGTCTGGCGCTGTAGTCCAGGCTGGATAAACAGTTAGAACCTTTGTGGAAGCAACATAGTCCTCAACATGGCGCGTTTGCCCTGAGCCAGTACCAGATGTTAAAGTAATAAACATTCCGTTTGGCTGATCGTCAGAGCTAAAGCTAGATGAGGATTTAAGGGTGATTGTATCAGCCCCGCCAGCCTGTGCCGTTCCTGTGTCTGTCGTTGCAGCTGAGGCCGTAATTGTAATATTACCAGTGGTGGCGCTAGGCGTAATGGTAAAGTTAGGCTGGTGCGTATCAAACGCATAAGCGTACTGAGGCAAGTTCGTCAGAGGCAAGTTTTCTAGCGTCCAAGACGTATCGCTGTTTCTCACCAGGCGTTTGGTTTGTAGATCCTCATGGCAGAGAATAAGCGTATCAACCGCCTGCGTGTAGTTAATCTCATCGAGCATAGCAGCAGTTATATCAGTGGCCGCAATGTAATCGTTACCAGAGGCGTTAATGTTTGTTTGCAGCGCTCCAGCCTTGAAAACATAGATCCTTTGATTGACCAAAACTAAAAGATAGCTGTCATTTACGCTGAACTCAAAAGGAATGATTTTAAAATCTGTAAACGTAGCACCAAAGTCATAGATGAACTGAAGCCCATCACGGCGACGAAACCCGCCTTGAGGCTGAATGATTACATTCGTAGCCTCTTCCAAGGCATTCTGATATTGCTGTAGATCCGTTCTGGCACGAATAAGCGGATCAAGCTCGCCAACCGAGAAATTGGTTTGGAACTGTATTACCCGCATTTTAGTACCTTACACTGATTAAAGAATAGTCCTCAATAACTTGCGGCGGCTTTCCTCGGCCATCAATATTCATGGCAGCTCGCATTTTACCACCACGCCCAGAATCAGCCGGTGTGCCATATGCCTCTGCCCTGAAGTAATCAGCCTTAGAGATTTGATCTGTTATAACGAAAGATAGCTTAGAAGCTAACGCATAGGTGAGCAGCTCAATAAAGTAAGGCGGCATTTTGCTTTCATCTACTGTCGCCTGGTAGTCAATGTAAACTTCTTCAAAGTTTGTATAGACCTGATCTTGGTAGATTTCCCAGCCGTATCTTACCGGCAACTGGCCAATGCCAGAGCTTTGAAACAGCGCTATAACGCCAGAAAGCATATCGCCTGGCATTTGATAAGCATACTTCCATTCGTCTACTGGAGCAGCAGCCAATCGAGCAAGCTGTTCTTTTTGAACGCTCCAGCTCCAAAGGTAGCTTGATAAAAGAGTATCGCGCAGATCTGGGTATAATCTATCGCAAGCCTGGGCCGCATCGCTTCCTTCTGTAAACGAAGAAATGGGCGCGGCACCCAACAGGATTAGAGCATCTGAGCAGATTGAGAGTGAAGTATCACCAGCGGCCATATTGCCCTCCTGTTAGTGGGGAAGGGGAGCCGAAGCCCCCCAACCTTTAGATAACTGCCGTTGTAATAACGCCAGATGTATTTGTAGCAACAAGGGTCTGACCACCATCGCTACCGTATGTATAGATCCAATCACCAGTAGTGATAAGAGCTTGAACGGTATTGAAGTAACCAGAACCAGCAATAGCAGCTTTGTTGTCACCAGATGACTTATAGCTATAAATTGCTGGAGCATTGCCGCTTTTAGAAGCGCCAACTGTTGCCCAATTTGCAGATGCGAATGCCATTGTCTAATCTCCTAATTATTCGGTGCAAGAAATTTTGACAATGCCTTCACCGTCGATTGCAACAGAACCGGCAGAGAACATCGAGCTAACCAAGAATGACGTTTTTTCTGGAACGTAATTTACTTCGGTTTTCTGCGACATTGACTCAGCGTAGCCCATTGAATCCTGGTGCCAAGCAAAACAGGTGCGAGTAGAAGGCTTAGGAATACCACCCTCATCACGATCACCCATAGTCAAAATGGTGAAGCCCATGAACGTGTTGATCTCACCTTGCACAAGAGCCTTTACAGCAGCAAAGTCTTGGCTAGTGATTTCAGTTTCACCAAGCAATGCGTCAAGCTGAGAAGCATGCATGAGCAGTCTGCGACCCTCGGCGGGTACGTTCTTCTCATTCAATGCTTTAGCTGTAGCGCGTAGCTTTTCAATGTTCATGTTGGTGCCAGCACCGCCCACAGTTGTTGCAACTGTAGATGTACCAGTGGCCGCGTTCAGAGCATCAATCATAATCTGATCCATACGGCGAGCGATAGATTTAGATACGACTTGAACCAACTCAGAGCGCTCATCAAAGTTGATGTGCGATTGCTGGAAGATGTCTGAATATTCTGCCGCGATGTAATCTTCCATCGTTGCAGTTACTCGACCATAAGTCACGTTTAGTGGTGTGACATCAGTTTGTGGAACGCGAAGTGTAGCAACACCTTTTCCGATTGTGGGAAACTTTACAGTATTACCGGCTACTCCGGTGCGTGTCCGCATCGTGCCGCGAAGCAGCGATTCGGCTTGATACGCTTGTTTGACCTCAGAGTCGAAAAGATCAACAAACGCCGTTGTGACGTTCTGCGCCATTGCAGATACCTCCTATTGGGTTTCAACAAAACGCTTCCGTTATCCGAGGGTCGGGCGGTCGCTTGCGCGTTATGGCCGCGCCAGCCAGTAGAATACTACATCCAACGGGCCGGTGCGCGGTTAGCCGTTAAAGCTAAAATACACGCAAGCGATACTTATTGCAAGAGTTTAGGCTCTTTGCTGTGATTGGAACCATTGACGTTCTATTTTGGTGCGCCAGGCGGCATCAGTTTTCCAACGCGGATCTGCAATAGCAACATTAAGATCTTCTTTAGTAAACTCTTGCTGCTCAACTACCGGCTTGATCGGAATGTTCTCATTCGTAATGGCCTGGTGATACTTTAAAAACGCATTGATCGAGTCAGCATTGTTCAGAGAATACGCTATCGCTTCACGCTCAGAGTTATTCAAAGGTGCCTTTTGCAAGATGCGCTCTGTCATTTGGATCTTCTCAGAGGCGTTAGAGCCTAGCTTCTCCATTTCAGCGCGTTGATCGTATTCAATGCTTTCTTGCTCATCTTTTGACATCGATAAGACACGACCGGCCAGATCCTCGAATGCATCCTGGCTAATCCCGTTTTCCTTAGCCCAATCCTGATATACGGCGACAGTCGGATCGTCAGAGTCCAAACCCTGATCCGCAAGTGAAGATATATCATACTGCTCCGGTGCTTTATGCTTGCCCGACTTAAACTTCTTTTCCAGCTCTGCGTAACTTTTCGCCAGCTTTTCAACATCAGGGCCATCCTCATCCCAAAACTTTGCAGGGTAATAGTCAGGGCGCTCTAGCGGCCCATCATCATCTTCAGATGCTTGCATCTCTTCCTGTGGCTGTTCGTGAACCGGAATAGGTGCATCCTCTTGAGGAGCCTCTGGTTCTACCACGTTAATCAACGGTGCATCTGCATCCGCTTCTACTGCTGCCGCTTCCTCAGCCATTGTTTGACCTTTCTATTTTTTTCTCAATCATGCGAACGATCTCTGCCATTCCTGTTCTAGCATAACCAAAGCTCGCATCTTCTCCAGGGTGCCAAGTTGGTTGCTCAATCGTAACGCTACGCAAATGGCTTAGAACCTTCTGCCCTTCAGAACTTTTGAAAACCTTGCCATATAGAATGTCTATATCTTCGGCTCTTGGCGCTTCACTGACAGCCTGGGTTAATCCTTCCCAGCCTTCGGGTGAACTCATTGCATTGCCTCCATTGTGGCCCCTCCATCAGTTGCAGCGGGTGGGCCTTGTTCTGCCATCATTGCTTGCTGCATCTGTTCCATCATCATTTGCTGCTCTTCTGGTGTGGTAAGCAGTTCTTGGTTTATGTTCATCTTGCTTGCGATGAATTGTGTTATGCGCGGGATAGACAGAGCTGCTTGACCCTGTGGGCCGAGAGCATTGGCGATCTGCATAAACTGCACAATATCGTTTACCTCTTGTAGTTTCTGAGCCTGAGCCAAAGGAGCTACCGGCGTAACCTTAACCTCAACGCCATTCACCTTCAGCGGTAGGTCGATGAAGCCCTGCTGATCCATGATAAACAGAATGCGCGATACAATTGGAACCATTGTCTCATCTATCAACCGGCCAAAGGCAGATCCTAGATTAGTCGCAAGCTCACGAGATCTCTCTGCAATCTCTGTTGCTGATCGAGCAGACATATTGTCAGGCGGCAACGTGTCATCCATCAGGATCTTCTTCACGTTCATACGCAGATCATTCATTACGATCTGGCTTACGTTAAAGTCACCGGCTCTAGGGAGAGGAGCCAGTGACGCACCCTGGGGGCCACCGTTACGAGCGACACCGATAACCGCGCCAGGCTGTATCTTAATGTTCTGAGGATTGAGAACTCCATCATCTGCCGCCGTATATACACCAGCGATTGCCAGAGAAGCATTCTTGAGAACCAGCTCAACAGTTTTGTTAAGCGTTTTAATGTCAGAAATGGCTGTAACCAATGGGCCACGGCCATATATCTCACCAGCCACCTTCATATATCGAGCAACAATAAACGGCGATGACTTCATTGTTCGGTAGACAAGCTCTTGCTTCTTGCCTGGCCAGATAACGTGATAGCAATACATAGCCCGCTCATAGTCATAGATAACCGCATCCATTAGATCGATCTCTTTAGACGGTGATTGCTCTATTGCTTGAGCTAGTTCGCTGGTCATTTCCGCATCGGGAAACTCTTGTGGTATCGCTTCGGCTTTCATGCGGAGCTTGCGGTAAACATTATCAACGTTTCCGAATGTACCTTCCTCGATAGCAACAAGATACTGAGGAATAGGTGTAAAGCGAATAGGCGTAACCTCATCACCAGGCGTCACCATCATCACGGCAGTACCCACGCAAAGATCCAACAAGAACTCACCCATAGCCAGATCAAAGTTAGTTTGCCGCATGATTTCAAACATACGCGTGGTATAAGCATCGAGCGCTGCCTGAGCCTGTGGCTGTTGTTGTTGTGGAATGCCAGTGCCAGCCTCTAGGCGGCACCATTCCTTTTGCGGGGGAAACAAGCCAGCCTGGATGCGATTAGCAAAGCGCTGAGTGGCGTGAATGGCTGTGGAGTCAAAGACCCTTGCCATCTTACCTTTGCCTGGCACACCGCCCTCATAATAGCCTGAGTATAGGTTTCGTTGCGGAAGAGCGAACTCATAGCAATCTTCATAGATAGAACGCCACTCATCCTTGCGAGCCTGAGCTTTGGCTTCACGTTCAATAATATCTTTTACATTCAGCCGAGCCATTTACTTATCCTTTTTTATTCCGTTGAGCAAAGTTACGAGCTGCCTCAACAGAGCCAAATCCCCACGCCTTGAGAGCCAAAGCCTTTCTAGTGGGCCTGCCCTTTTCATCTTTCATTGGGCCTTTCATGCCAGCAAAACGAGCAGCAAAGCTAATTCGCCTAGGGTTTGTTCCTGACGTTAGCTTTCTGCCCATTCCAAATTTTTTACGGCCAGCCTCGTTAAGACCACCCTCTGAGCTTTGAAACTTTTTTGCTACCATAGCCCCTACTCAATCTTTAGATTTAGCAGCTTTGCGCTTAGGGGCAGCTTCCTTAGCGGCAACCTTTACCTCTTTAGGCTTTTCCTGAGCTGGCTTTGCGCGATTATGAACTCGTGGATCTGATTTAATCTGTGTCATTTGTTGCCTTTTCTATATTAAGCAGCAAGGCTCTTCTTTTCTTGGCCTTCTCGCCTTGTTTCTTTTCAAACTTTATTCTGCGCTTGCGACCCTCTTCTTTGATCTTGGCGCGCTTTTCCGCAGCAGCATCCTTAACTGGGGGAGCTGGTTTTCTTTTTTTACGTTTTTTGCTTAGGCTCTCTATAGCAGCCCTAGACATTCTTGCCGCCTCTGCCATGTCCTCGCCTCTTCCAGAAATTGTACTGCGAGATATTGCAGTCAGCGGCCTACCGCCAATATCAGCACTAACCTGGTTAAACGCATCTCCAATTCTAGCCCTAGCGCTCGTTCTTGGAGTTGGGGAGTATGGTCTAGCTCTTGGCCTTACCATTATTGACCGCCGCCCAGCAGTCTGGTTTGCGGCAAGTCACCTGGCCCCTCTTGGCGAGCTGGAGAGAACAGAAGCCTCATACCACCGGTGCGGCGCAACCGGCGACGAGCCTGAGCGCCCTGCATCTGTGTACGCTCTTCAGATGCTGCACGCTCCTCTGCCCTTACGCGAGCAGCTTCAGCATCCGTTTCTGCCTGAGTAGGGCCACGCTTTTTGCGACCACCAAATAATCCCGCCATGTCAAAACCTCGTCATCATGCAGTAGTCAGCCCCCTCTGGGCCAAACTTTCTCATAACACTTTCTACCTCAAAATGCAGTGCTTTGGCAAACCTAAATGCGCTATCATTTTCTACTTTTACACAGATTTGTAGCCTTCTAACCCCATAATCTTGCAAAGCGATATCGGTTACAGCCCTTGCCCCGCGCACAAGTGATATCGCATGTTTGGAAAGACCCTCGCCTGGCACCATCCACATCTCTGCCAGGCCATGCCAAATATGCCGAATACCAAAAACTGTAACAACCTTGCCGCGACCAATACCCGCCCAGCTCCAGCCATCCTCAGAATTATCCCAAATATAATCTATATAGTTTGGAATATACTCCATGTATTCTTTGCTATCTTCTGCCATACGCATTCTGGCCAGATGCTCGTAGCGCAGAGGAACAATCTGCTCATCTTGGCTCATGCGGAACTCTGGAAGCTGTATTAATCCCATTAGAAGATCTCGAAGTCTGTTGCGGCATTAAACGTCTGACCACCGGCAAAGCTGTTGCCGTAGTTACCGCGCCGCAATCGACGCTGCTCACCACCACCCAGCATTAAATAGCCAAACGCATCCCCGCAGTGAGAATGCTCATTCTTTACCGGCATGTCCTTGAACCGCTCCTGGCCAGCACCGAGAGATTGACGCTTGAAAAAATAACCACCGGCCAAAGACTTTCGCACCCGCAAGCATTTCTTGTTTATCATTAGACCAGGTTTACCACCCACCAGCCGGTTCATAGGCGCAGCAGCGGCCTCACGGCGCACGTTAAAGGCGTTACTATCGGTCGGAGATGCTTTGAAACCAATCGAGCGCAAGTGATCGAAGGCAGTCACCTCATAGATCTCATCGCGCTTGTTACCGGCGGGATCGCCCCAGATTACCACCTCAGCCTTATTGAAGCTCGCAGCGATCTTAGCCAGTAGCTCTTGTCCAAACCTCTCAAGCCCCATGTCAAACGTCACAAGCTCATCCAGAACCTTCCAGGCACCACCAGATGTACGCTGCCCGAAGATAGCGGCTGGCGTCAAACCAAAGTCAACGCCGATCTGCAAGGGATATTGTGGGTCATAAGTGACATCACCTGACATCATATCATCATCGTACTCAGGCCATACCGGACGCCCTTCTTGTACAAACGTGTACTTGCCCTCAGCATAGCACCTAATCCAATCAGCATTCTTACCGCCGAGAAGCTGCTCATAGTACCCGCTAGGCAGATGAACCTTGTTCTCAGCAGAGGGATTAACCATCCACCACTTAGCCCCAGAGAACACAAACCCATTGGCCTCTGGGTTTTCTGGTAGATCCTTAGCACTTACCTCCAGCACACCGCCTGGTTGCCGGTAGAACTTCCACGGAAACCGACCGCCAATAGGATTCTTCTCTGCCAGCTCATGCCACCAGTGATCGGCGTCAGGCGGGTTAGTGTCCATGATAATGCCATACCAGGACGCGCCACCGTCAGACTGAGTAGGATAACGGCCAACACGGTGCGTCAGCCCGTCGATCACAGCCTTCGGCAGCTCGCGGGCCTCGTTTACCCATGCCCCTGTTAGCTCCAGCGACAGCAGCTTCCTTACATCTTGCGGCGTAGAAAGAGCCATGAAGATAACTTCGCAGTCTATACCAGGCGCACCTTCCCTCGAAGGCAGCTTTAGATGGTGCGTGATAGGCGGTTGCCAGCGCATTGGCCCCCATACATCCTCTGGGAATAGCTCTTGCCAGGTCTTAATCGTTGTTGTTCTTAGCTCTGGATAGGTATTGCGCACGATTACAAACCGAGAATACCGAATGCCATCACGCGGTGAGGGCTTTTGCTGAACAGCCTTGAGCATTATTTCAGCAGCGCAGCCGTATGACTTACCAGATCCAACCGGCCCCATAATGCCGCGAACAAAAGATTTATCGTGTAGAAACTTCCATACCGTTGCAGACTTGGAGAAATCCAAGTTCATGCTGGGAAGATCAGTCATCATCTGCCTCATACGTTGTGGTAATGTCTGGCCCCTTCATATTGATCCCAACAATCGAAGGCTT
>Ga0208898_1000782_pt1 | contig 23135 bp, 27 predicted proteins | sample VirMetDEL_Mar_4_FD_184513 | JGI IMG/M metagenome (GOLD analysis project Ga0208898, IMG submission 184513) | Aqueous microbial communities from the Delaware River and Bay under freshwater to marine salinity gradient to study organic matter... | ecosystem: Environmental > Aquatic > Marine >...
AACTAACACATGAATATTTCCATGATGATGACGGCAATTTTTTATGTGAAGATTGCTATATGGACAAACTTAAAAAAGGTCTAACGAGTGACCATTACGATATATTGGAGGACGAATGAGAAATAGTGATGACTTAGCTAGTCAATGTATAGAACACATTATCAAATGGTTGAATAGCAATATTGATAAATCAAACTTTGATGACTATCCGAAATTTCAAGAAATGTTGGCACAAGATAGTGCAGACCTTAAAGAAAAAATAGAATTATTTATGGAGGAGGGTATCGATGAATTCTAAAATAGATAGAGTATTATCAGATGATGTTTACAATATTTGTCTGGACTGTAACCACTTGTCGCTTGATTATGGAGAAGTAGACATGGAATATGAAGAGGAGGCTGTTGTTGTTTGTCCAAAATGTACAAGTAGCTATTACTATATTGCAACTGAAGAAGACATAGGGAAGGGGGCTATTTAGCCCTCTTTTTTTTGCTCTATTTCTTTTACCTCTGTAAAGTCAGCATCAATAATATCACCATACAGTTTGCGTATATCTTTTAATCTAGACTGTACTTGGTCTAAGCTCATTGAATCAATAGAATTAACCACATGAATGTTTTGTGCATGATTGTAAAATCCTGCCGCCTGACCTCGATTCTTTTCAGCTTGAACGGCTGCACTCCAGGCATTTTTTTCTTCTGCTTTTCTGGACAGTTCGTCTAATCTACTGACGTGTCTGTCATAAGTAACGGCAGTTTTGTGTTGCATTTCTTTTTTCATTTCATCGATGTATCTAACAACCTCAGGGTGTTTCTGAGGATTCAATAATTCAGATGCTGTTACAGTTGCTCTGCTTTCCCCATATCCTGCACGTTTTGCCGCCTCTGTGGCTGTAATCTTTCCATCATTTGAAACGTATTCATTAACAAATCTAAGTTGTTTTAACGTTAAGCGTTTAGTCATACGCCTATATATAGAAGATATCAAAAGTTAATTCTATTAAAAAATTAAGTAACTCCTGAGAGAACTAAAACGTACTATGAAGGTACTAAGTAAATCATTGTAATATAAAGATTAATTGGTCAAAGTACGTTAGTACGTTGAGTTTCAGAGTTGAAGGATAAAAATTATACTACTAACTTTTAATTTCTTCTATATGTGTTACTATACACCATGCGAAATTATAAAAAAGAGTACAAAAACTACCATTCCAAGCCAAGTGAACGTAAAAGAAGGTCCTCCAGAAACAAGGCCCGTAGAAAATTAGGCGATAAAAAAGGTTATGACGTTTCGCACCGTGATTCGAACCCCATGAATAATAAGAAAAGTAACCTCAAACATTCAAAACCATCAAAAAATAGGTCATTTAAACGTACAAAAACGGCCCGTGAAGCCTAATCTAAGAAAAACTTAGGATCTTCCGTTACTGGTGCTAAAATTTTTCGGAGAGCTTCAAACCCTTGACCGCGAACCGTGTCCCATTCTTCACGAGTATAAGTCCTATCATAATGAGGGTTCCAAAACGTCACCGTAATCGTGCCACATTTCGTGCATTCATGTATCCTTTTTACAGGACTATTAGGCAGTATCATGACTACCTCCTTTTCGGTGCAGTATTATATGATGTTTTATAAGATAAGTAAAGCCCCGCACGACAAGTGCGGGGCCGGAGGAGCGGAAAGTTGGTGGTTTAACGGGCCAAATATGAATGTTGGGAGTCGAACAACCCGAACCACCTTCGCTTTCACCTCACGGATAAGCTAGATACTTTCCATTTACCTATAAGGTATGTTCTATCCCGACTTTAAAAGGGCGGTTCGCCCTTAAACTCTATAACTGGTTTACTCATTCGAAATCGTGTAGTTTTTGAAACACTCTGGGTCAAGCGGTGGTCCGTAGTAGTACGTAACGGCCTCACCTTCGGTCCATGTTTGGTGGTAGTACTTATTTTCATTGATTTCCCCTTGTGAGTGACAAATCTTACACTGACCAATTGATTCTTCGTTTTCAAATTTAAGTCTAACATATCCATTTCCTTTGCAATTGTAACATATCACTTCCAACTCCTTTGATGCGTGTCATAATATCGTATAATTTTTTCATACTCTGCTCTGCCTCTCTTCGGTATTGTATAAGGAGAATCTTTAGGAGGTTTATAACCGTTCTTTAATTTACGTCTATACACGGCGCCTAATACAGAATTCTTACTACGGCCAAAGATAGTGCCTATCTGTGAATACGAATACTTTTCTTTTAACTTTTCAATTAGATCTAATTCTCTGTCTGTATATTTTTTTTCAATTCCACTTCTCATTGTACTTTCTCCCTGTGGTATACTTTTTTAAAATCAACTTCGTTAGGACCAACAACTGTAAGAATTGATTCAACAAACTCTAACAAATCGACGTTTGCGTATGCGTTTATTTCGTATCTGTAACCTTTATAAATGCATGCATAAAAAGTGTATGTTATTTCATGTCCGTTAAAATTCTCTGTTTCTTTTTCATTGGTGTTTATTATTTCACAACCTTGAACCGTTAGTTTTTGTATAGGGATTTCTTCTAAACCTTTCCTTGCCATGTCTCTATAGTAATCAATCAACTCCCTTACTGTTTGTTTGCTTTTCATTCGTACCTCCTTATTATAATTCTATGCAGTCTTTCCCATTGTAATCTAGTGGCTACCTCCCGACCGTTCCGTGGTTCGCGAAGCGCCTTCAATGATGCTTTTAACTTGCGTAATTTCTTTTCACATTTAGTCATCTTTCTATTCTCCCAGTTTAATTAACACATGACGTAACCATGAGTCTTCCTGTTTTATCTCATAATACAACCAAATACAATAATCATCATCCCCTGGACAAGTTCGCATGAAACTCCAGAACGGGGAAAAGTAAATTAACATCCCCGTAATGATGATCATTGCGAGCCATTTATTCACGGCGCTTGACAATTTCCCCTGCAATCGCAGAGTACGCCGCCAAATCAACATAACTGTCATGTTTCGTTGCATGCATACTTCTTGCGATCTTTACTAAGCCCATCATAATAGCAACCTGATCAGGACGAACAGGCGTCTCGAGATACGTGGACCATAAGTCAGCAATGCGAGTATGATTCACAAGTTTATCACCGTAGTCTTCATGGCGATCACCAGCCACTAGATCTTTCGCTTCTAATAATATGTCTTCACAAATCACTGAAGCCTCGCTCTCTCTTCTTGCGAACGCATTCTTTTTTCATAATACCCGCGCAGTTTTAACATTTCTATTTCATCTTCTCTACCTTGCCACCAACGACCTAAATAAAAAGCAATGCCCCAAGAAATACCGATAGTTAATAAGTGCCAAAAATCAAACATCATGCGGACCCCTCTGGTTTAGACATAGCGAGGTAATGTTCCTCGTCTATCTCGTTTCCTAAATCCCATTGAACGCGTACCCAAACATCAATGTTATCACCACCGTGTTTATCAACGAATTCTTGAGACGTCATCTCTGCAGCATCTTGCTCCATATCCATAAGCCAGTTTTTTACACTACCCATTTTTCTTCTCCTTATGTTTATTTACTAACCATACAATCTGATTACTGATGGAACGTAAATCTTTATCTGCTAACTTCTTAAGATCTTTCCACGTATTAAGTGGAACTGTTACAGACTTATATTTATCCGTGTTCATAAAATTCCTTTCTGGCCAAAAGACCGTGTGTTTATAAAAAGTAACTAATCTATCTTCCATAGCTTTCTCCTTAATATAAAAGACAATATAAGAATTTATTTTATTAAGTCAACCACTCCTTTAATTCTTCGCCTAAAACTTTCGCGGCAATGTCTATTTTATTTCGAAGACTCTTAACAATTTTTTCATCGACAGTCTTCTCTGTCATTAAATCAATGTAAGTAACGCTTTTGGTCTGACCAATACGATGCGCTCTATCTTCTGATTGAATTCTTTTTTCTAAATCGTAGTTGTTAGAATAATAAACAACAGTGCTTGCGGCGGTCAACGTCAAGCCGTAGCCGGCGGTCTGTTGATTACCTACAAAAAATCGCAAGGAATTGTCTGGATCCTGAAAGCGCTTGACAATCTCTTGCCGTTCCTTATCTGGTGTGTCACCAAAATAAGTTGATACACTATCGACCCCGTATTCCTTTTCTATCTCCTGTCTGATGTTACGAATATCTTGTCGATAGTTAGCCCATATAATAACTTTTCCATCTGTTTCAGCAAGTATATTCATTAATTCTTTTATACGATTATTTTTAAATGTCTGGATTTCTCCGTCTTCTCCTGTAAGATGCCCGCAACTAATTTGATGTAGTCGTAATAGTTGTGTCATTACAGTAGGCGCCGTAACCAAACCACCCTTCTCAAGTTCTGCTAAAGCAAACTCTTTCATTGTTGAATACGCTTTCTTTTGTTCGTCTGATAACTCAACAACTCTCTTCGTATAAACTTTAGGTGGTAGATCTAAACAATCTTCTTTCAATACTCTATAGGAATAAGGTTCTAATAATCCACTGAGCTCACCCAAGTTTCGGTAACCAACAACTTTATTAAAGATGTGTGTACCAACATTTGTTTTTACCTGAATGCAGTATCTACTTTTAAAACTGTAGTAAGAAGAAAATCCTAAGATCGCCGGATCAAGAAATTCACATTGTGAAAATAAATCAATCGGATCTTTTGTAACAGGAGATCCTGTTAGAATTCTTTTAAACTTCGCAAGTGTACCAAGCTTTAAAATATTTTTTGTTTGTTGTGCTTTTGGATTTTTTATCGTGGTGCTTTCATCTACCGCCATCAATGCACGATGACCATTTAGAAAGCGTTCCGCGAACCGTGCACCCTTAGTCGTACGAAGCGCTTCAACATTCATTAATAATATGTCGAGCGTCAGATCCTTCGGGTCCTTTATAATACTCTCTAACAATTCCTTCTCTGTCTTATTAGGAGTAGGTGTCCACGATACAACATAAGGTTCAACGTGATCAGGCAAGTGATTAGGTATTTCTTGTTTCTCCCAGTTACGATACACGCCCTTTGGTGCAATAATAAGAGCACCATTAATATAGCCTTGGTCATACAACATAGACATATTATCAATGAGAACTTTCGACTTACCTGTTCCCATTTCCATGAATAAACCATAGGATTCTTTCTCCCATGACTTTTCTAATGCAGTTTTTTGATGTGCGTACGGCACAGTTTTAAATGGATAATCCATAGTTTTCTCCTCTAGTTAGTAATTTTTCTTTCTAAGTATGCATTTAATGCTTGATTTATTTTTTTGCAAGGACTAAATGGAGAAAGAAGAAAGCTTATGACAGTTTATGTAGTACAAGAAAAACCAGGAGTAGATATGACAGATGCTCTTCGCTTTGGTGATTTCCAAGAGTTATTGCCAAGAAAAGATCAATTAATCATTAGTGCTAAGCCTGTTCTTTTTTCGCTTAAAAAAAAGTTAGAGAACTTTTCTGACGATGACTATATATTATGTCTAGGCGATCCATCCATCATTGCTGTGGTAGCATCGGTGGCGTCTAAAATGAATAGAGGAAAATATAAACTCTTGAAGTGGGACCGCATGGTAAAAAAATATTATCCCGTGGAGATAGACATCAACTAAATAAATATAGGAGAAAGCTATATGTCATTATTTGAAGATACGAAGAAAAGCATCGATGACTTTAAACAGTCAGGCGATGATCGATTACGAACTTTAGGAGAGCGTTGTGAGGATCTTGAAGAAGTACGTGAAGATATAAAGACAGCGAAAGCAAAACTAAAAGCTTTGGAAGAAGATCAATTCAAATTAGAAAATGAATCTATTCCAACATTGCTAGAGGAATTGAATATGAAGTCTGTCACACTTACAACAGGAACAAAAGTTTCTGTAGAAGAAGTGTATAAGGCACACATAAGTGAAGACAATAAAGCCGATGCGTTTGCATGGTTAAGAGAAAATGGGTTTGACGATATAATTAAAAATGATATTGTCGTGACCTTTGGAAGAGGAGAAGAAGACAATGCTACTGATTTGTATCAGAGATTGCGCGATGAAGGGCAAGCTCCAATACAGAAGAGCGGTGTTCATGCCTCTACCTTAAAAGCTTTTGTTAAGGAGCAAATACAAAAAGGTGTTGATTTGCCCCAAGACAAATTTGGTGTCTATGTAACCAACAAAGTGAAAATCACATAGTGAAACTTGAAAACTGAAAGAGGAAATTATGGCGAAGAATGCTATGACGACTAAGAAAGAAACAAAAGAGGTAGCACAGGTTATCCCTTTTGAAAACTTTGGATCAATGGGTTTTGATACTATTGATACACAAGACTACGCTACACCAAGGCTTAAAGCTTTGATGGCATTATCTCCAGAGGTACAGGATGAGACTGTTCCTGGAGCAAAGGCTGGCATGATATATAACAGCGTGACAGAAGAATTGTACAGTGGTGAAACTGGCATTCGTGTAATCCCTTGTGGCTTCGCAAGAGAATACGTTGAATGGTCTAACATCGGTACAGGATCTAATGCACCTGTTAATGTCTATCCCGCAACTTCAGATATTCTCTCACAAACAACGAGAGACAATATGAATAAAGATAGACTGGAGAATGGTAATTACATTGAAACATGTGCTAATCATTTTCTCTATGTTCTAAATGACAACGAGACATCTTCAGGAATGTTAGGTGCACCTTGTGTTATCACACTCAAATCAACAGGGTATAAACGAAGTAAGAAATTTAATTCTCTTATTCGTTCCGTGATCCCTTCTGCGTGGCCAATGTTTTCTGGTATCTTTAAAGTTACCACAACAAAACAGAAAAACGACAAAGGAACGTGGCACTCTTTTGATTTCGCTTTCGATCGATTACTTGATCAAGGTAATGAAAAGGACATTGCAATCTTTAATTCTGCGAAAACTTTTGCTGAAACCGTTTCAAAGGGTGAGGCTAAAGTATCACAGGAAAGAGGAGAAGGCAATGCGACTACAACGGAAGAAGCTGTTCCGTTTTAGGTAGCGAAGAGGGGGCTCCAATCCTCAGTTAAGGGTTATCTGTGGGGAGCCTCCTTTTATTTTTAAAGGGTGTTATGAACGTAGAAAAATTTATAGAAATATTTTCAGGATTAGAAAGAGCCTATGGTTCTTATGAGCCTGATGGAAATGTAAGATCGGATGGTAAAAAAGGTGGCAAAGCTTTTATTAACAAACGATTAGTTACAGAAGAATTATGGGTTAATCATTTACAAGGAAAACAAAGTTTAGGAATTATACCAATCACAGACAACTCTACTTGCAGGTGGGGATGTATTGATATTGATGTGTATGAAGGATTTGACCACAGCATATTAATTAAACAAATAGAAAAAAATAAATTACCTGTTGTTGTTTGCAGATCAAAGAGTGGCGGTGCACATATATTTATTTTTACTACTGAACCAATCTCTGCAAAACTAATGCGATTAAAACTTCACGAGTTTAGAGCTCTTCTTAATTACGGCGATGCAGAAGTTTTTCCAAAACAAACAGAACTGGATACAGAGAGAGGGGACACAGGTAACTTTTTAAACCTTCCTTATTTTGATGGAGATAGATCGGTGCGTTATGGTTTTAACGAAAAAGCTGAATCACTATCAGTAGATGAGTTTATAGATTTTGTTCAAACAAAAATAATTTCAGAGAAAGATTTAAAATCATTTAAGTTAAAGAAAAGAAAAACAAAAGAAGAGCCAGAAGGTTTATTAGCAGATGGTCCACCTTGTTTACAAGGCTTGGCTCAAGATAAAATTCAAAAAGGAATGCGCAATGAATGTATGTTTCAATATTCTGTATATGCAAAAAAGAAATGGGCAAATGAAAACTGGCAAAGTAAGGTGCACAGTTTTAACACATTAGAAAACTTTACAGAAATCTTAGACTACAGAGAAACTGATACCGTTATCAAAGAACAAGAGAAAAAAGATTACGGATATAAATGTAAAACAGAACCATTTAAGGGACGATGCAATAGAACAGAATGTCGTTCTCGTAAGTGGGGCATTGGTGATTTCTTTGAACCACAGATTTCTGGTTTACAAAAATATGAAACAGATGATCCTCAATGGTATTTAAATTTTACAATTTATACTGATGAAGGAGAAGAAGTTAGACGAATTAAATGCAACACGGAAGAATTATTTGATCAAAGAAAATTTAGAAAAAAGTGTATGGATGTTTTAACCGTGTTGCCTGATGCGATGGGTGGAGACGACTGGACTAAAAAACTACAGACGTTGATGGCTGATGCAGATGTAATTAAAATGGAAGAAGAAATATCTAAAGGTGGTCAGTTTGATCAACACTTAAAATCTTTCTTAACAGATCAAGGTATCTCTGATGATGTAAGAGATCTATTAGTTGGTAATCCTGTTCGTAAAAGAATTAATATTAAGAATGACGAAGATCAAACAGAAGAGATCGATGCTATTTTGTTTAATCCAAAAGATGTTGTTGATTATTGCACAAAGAAAAAATTTACAGCGCTAGATCAGACAAGAATGATATTAAGAATAAAAGAATCTTTTAAAGGGGATAGTCATAAACTTAGTGTCGATAATAATAAAAAATATGTTTGGTTTGTTCCTGATGATTTTCAAAAACCTAAAGATATCGAGATACCAGACATGAAGAAAGCGGAACCGTTTTGACCACTAAAAAAATATTCGGACCTCCTGGCACAGGTAAGACACATACTCTTTTAAGTATTGTAGAAGAAGCTTTAGATAATGGAATAGAACCAAATAAAATTGGATACTTTTCTTTTACACAAAAAGCAGCGAAGGAAGCTATCTCGCGAGCCGTGGACCGTTTTCCACAATACGATAAAAAAGATTTTAAATATTTTAGAACGTTACATAGTTTAGCATACATAGAGCTTGGTCTTGGAAATGATTCAATGATGGATGATGATGATTACAAAGAGCTCTCTGATAAATTAAATATAAAAGTTTCTAATCCTAATCAAAAACTAAAACAGTATGGGGTGAGTTGGCAAGATGATGCGTATTTACAGGTTTATGATTTATCGCGTATTAAACAAGTCAGCCTTGAACATCAATTCATGCAACCTGACACACCGTTTTTAAAAGACGGAGAAATTAAATTAAGAAAAATTGCTCGGGGTTTTGAACGGTATAAAAAAGATAACAAATTCATGGACTTCACCGACATGATTATAGAGTACACAAAAAGAAAAGTGACTCCTCGTTTTGAAGTTTTAATTATCGATGAGGCGCAAGATCTTAGTAGCATTCAGTGGGATCTGGTTGAACTACTATCACGTTCTTCTAAATCTGTTTACATTGCCGGGGATGATGACCAAGCAGTTTTTAAATGGGCGGGCGCAAGCCCAGAAAGATTTCTTAGATTAAAAGGTGAGCAAGTTATTTTAAATCAATCGTACCGTGTTCCGTTAGCCGTGCAAGAGAAAGCGGTAAACATTATAAATAGAATTCCTGAGAATGAACGCGTTATGAAAAATTGGAACCCTCGTGATTTTCAAGGACTTTACAAAAAACACAATTTTGTTTTCTTTAATAATTTTAATTTACATAATAATGATTGGTTGATTTTAGCCAGAACAAAATATCATTTAGATAATGTAGAAAAAGAATTAAAAAAAACAGGAGTATTTTATTCTCGTTACGATAAAAAATCTATTTCTGATCGACTGTTAAACGCAATTATTTCATGGACTGATGTTTCAAGAGGCAAATCAGTGTCTCTAAAATCAGTGAAAGATATGTATAGTTACATGAAAGTAGACGAAGACGTTGCGCATGGGTTTAAAACAATGCCTAGAGCATCAGATACAGCGCAATACACATATGAAGATCTAAAAAATAACTATGGATTACTCGCAAAAAAAGATATGATATGGCGAGAATCAATGTCTGACATATCAGACAGTAAAGCACAGTACGTAAAAAAGATGTTGGAGAATAAACAAAACTTAAAAAAAGATCCTGATGTACGCCTCTCTACTATACACGCTTCAAAAGGCGGGCAAGCATCAAACGTATTATTATTTTCTGACACGTCTTCAAAAGCGGACGAAGCTTACAGACGAAATAAGAGTGATGAAAGAAGAGTTTTTTATGTAGGAATGACAAGAGCAAAAGAACAACTGCACGTAGTTCGTTCAGAAACAATGTATGAGTTTGGAGAATTGTTTTGGAGTTAAAAGAATTTAAAAAACATACAAGAACAACTCTGCGCGGTGTTCAAGAATGCCTATATAAACTGCCCCAACTTAAACGTCCTGATGTTGAGCGCTATCTAAAATTGGCGGTATTAGATTTGCAACTCGTGCTTAATGAAATACGGGCGTTGGAAAGTAAACATGGCGAAGAAAAAAAGAAGTAAAAGCACTTTACAAATTCCATTCCCGGAATTTAATTTTAAAAGAGAATTAGATTGGGCTCCTCCAGAATCTCTCCCCGATTTATCTGATGCAAAAGAAATAGCAATTGATTTAGAAACAAGAGACAATGGTTTAGGTTCTGGTGTTGGTCCTGGTTGGGCTACTAAAAATGGATATCCAATAGGTATAGCCGTAGCCGTTGAAGGATGGAAAGGATATTTTCCTATTGCCCATGAAGGTGGTGGGAACATGGATAAAAATTTAGTTCTTCGTTACATGAAAGAAATTTTAAAACTACCTTGTGATAAAGTTTTTCATAATGCTATTTATGATGTTGGTTGGATGCATGCTTTAGATCTGCAAGTAAATGGTCGTATTATAGACACATTGATTGCCGCTCCATTAGTTGATGAAAACAGATATCGTTACACTCTTGATGATTTAGGAAAAGAATATGTTGGAGAGAAAAAATCACAACACGATTTATATGAGGCCGCAAAAGAATGGGGGGTAAATCCAAAAACAGAAATGTGGAGACTTCCTCCAATGTACGTTGGCCCTTATGCTGAACAAGATGCGGCTTTGACGTTAAAGCTATGGGGCGCTTTAAAAACAAAAATTATACAAGATGATTTATTAGATGTTTTTAAATTGGAGTCTGACTTATTCCCTGTATTATTTGAAATGAAAAAACAAGGAGTACGCATTGACTTGGATAAAGCGGAAGCTACAAAAAAAGATTTGTATAAACAAGAGCAAGGAATTCTTAAAAAGATTCATGACATCTCTGGCATGCATGTTGATATATGGGCAGCAGCTTCTGTTGCAAAAGCTTTCGATGCTCAAGGAATTGAGTATGATAAAACTGAAAAAACAAAACAAGCAAAATTGGATAAAGAGTTTTTGGTATCTCATCCTAGTGATTTGGCTAGGTTGGTTGTTAGGGCTCGTGAGATTAATAAAGCGAGAACCACCTTCATCGATAGTATACTCAAGCATTCGCACAGAGGGAGGATTTTCGCTGAGGTTAACCAAATGCGTAACGAGCAAGGAGGAACTATATCAGGACGTCTTTCCATGCAAAACCCGAACTTACAACAAATCCCAGCAAGAGACGAAGAGATAGGTCCATTAATTAGAAGTTTATTTATTCCTGAAGAAGGAACGACATGGGGGTGTTTTGATTATTCGCAACAGGAACCGCGATTGTTAGTTCATTATGCATCTGTCTTAAAACAAGAAGGTTCTGAAACATTAGTAAATGGATACCGTGAGGGTGATATTGATTTTCATCAAGTAGTTGCAGATATGGCGGGCATAAAACGTAAGCAAGCTAAAACAATTAATCTTGGTATGATGTACGGTATGGGTAAAGCAAAACTAGCTGATCAATTAAATTTAAGTTTAAGGGAGGCGGAAGAACTCTTTACTAAATATCATTCCAATGTTCCTTTTGTTCGAGCAATTAGTAGACGAGCAATGAAACTAGCGGGGGACAGAGGATATATTAGAACGTTAAAAGGTCGTAAGTGTCGTTTTGATTTATGGGAACCTTTAGAATTTGGTGCAGGCTTGCCTTTACCAAGAAATGAAGCCGCCGCTAAGTATGGTGGATTTAGCCAGTTAAAAAGAGGTTGGACATACAAAGCGTTAAACAGATTAATACAAGGAGGTTCAGCTGATCAAACAAAACAAGCGATGGTGTCTTTGTATGATGAAGGATTTTTACCTATGATACAAGTTCATGATGAAGTTGATATTTCTGTGGAGAACGAAAAGCAAGCGGAAAAGATAAAAGAAATCATGCAAACATGCGTGGAATTAAATGTTCCTAGTGTAGTTGATTATGAAAAAGGCGCATCGTGGGGCGAGATCAAATAGTAAATAAACGTTGCACGCGTTGTAATACACATACAAAAGTAGATTGTGAGATAGGTCCTTCTTGGGGTGAAGTAAAGTGATCAAACAAGAAAGAAATAGACGTTATAGAGCTACAAAAAAAGGTAGAAAAAAACATAACGAAGTAAATAAGAAATACATTGATAGATTAAAACAAACAGAAGAAGGTAGAATTACCCTTAAGCTACGCAAAATTAAAGCAATGTATAACGAAAAAACTTCATTGTGGTGGTTAAAAAAGAAACCTATATGCGAGATTTGTGGTAAAAAATTTAAAGAAAAAGCTCCAAAAAGAACTAAAAATAATAAACCTAATTTTTTAAAAGAGCTTGTAATAGATCACGATCACAAGAATAAACATAAGGATTTTAAGAAAAACCCTAATTTATTACCAAGAGGACTGCTTTGTAACCCCTGTAATATGATGCTCGGTATTATAAAAGATGATATCAAAATACTAAAATCATCTATAAAATACTTGAATGATTAAAATATGGTTATTAATTTCTATGGTGTCCATGCCTGGCATGCCTTCCGTTAAACATACGGCTGAACTTTGGTTTGATGAACCTAAGTGTGAAGCTAGACGCGTTGATATAGAAAATGTTTTATATGATGCTGCGGCAGAACAAGGAATTAATCCTGTATATATTGAAACATGGTGCCTTGAATCAAATATGTTTGTAATGAGCCCTACTTAATCAATAGCTTGATCGATCTTATCATTGATTGCTACAACATTTGCTTCAATGACCGAGAGCCGTGCATCAATACGCAACATATCTAAATCTTTTATCTTATTTTCATTAGCAATGACTTTATTCACCAACATACCGTAACTGTAAATTACAGTCACACCTGCAATAATAATTGCAGTGATGTTGATTTTAGATTTCATACATTATGCCTGCGTTATTTGGATCTAAACTAAATGTAAGACTGCCTGGCAAATTAAATGGTGAATCTTTCCTATACTGTAATAACCTATCGTTTAAATTTATATCTAATCCTTTATTATCATCAAGTTTTTTAAATCCCTGAACAAGCGGATTGTTAGAAAAACGATTTCCTAAATCATTAAGATTTAAAGCACCAATCCCATCTTGAAAATTACCAAACAGGTTTCCTAAATCAAGATTTCTTGGTTCTTCTGGCGCAATGACTCCTTGATCAATGAGAAGATCTATACCATCCTTTAAACTGTTGGCATTCATAACTTGATACGGACTGGTGTTGAAAGCATCCTCTACATTTGCATTAGCATTTATAATTGTAGCGGGAGCATTAAAATCACCTTCATTTGAAAAAATATCAGCGCCCTCAGCTGCTGCCATGTTTTGTTCGTCTAATGGATAATTGATCGCTGGCATGATACCATCTCCACTGTATGGAATTGGTTTATCTTCGATACCAAACATTTGTTTTATCGCTTGTACGGCAAACGGTCCGCGTTGCGCTTTTCTCGACATAGGGTACATTGCTTCCATTTGTTTAGGAAACAAATTATCGAGTCTTCTTGTAGGATTTAAAAAATCTCTATCTATAACGCTTTGACGTAACTCGTTTCCTTCTGTCGTAAGAATAGGACCGCCTGAACTTGTTCTTACATTTCCTTGTATGGTTAATTCAGGATCATTTCCTCCATATGGAGATGCTGCTTCTTTAACAACTGTATCAGCAAGGTTTTGAACGAATTTATTTTGACGAGATCTTAAATCTTTTGCTTGATCCACGTTACCGCTTTTAACAGCGTTATTAATTCTTCTATCTAAACTACCAATACTCTGCTTAAGATTATCGGATTTTTGTTTAAAGGACTTTCCATAACCGCCCCCAGTTCTTGCTAAATAATCACCTCTTGCCATATCTTGTTTTACCTTCTTTTAATTGGAACGTCAAACTTCTCGTACAAATATTCCTTTACTTGAGGCAAATAAGATACCCCTGGAACACTTTTAATTATCTCACGTATCATTTTTTCTTTTTCACCGTCTGTGAAAATATCTCTAATTCCTTCCATATAACTTACTAAACGCGATACAATAGGCCCTAACAAGGCTTCTATGGGCCCTGATCCATACTTTTCCGCACGCGCAGAGTCTATTAAAAACTGAACAGGTCCTAATAATCCTGTTCTTTCAACAGCTCTTTTAATTTTTTCTATATCGTCTTCTTTTTTATACCTCGGGTTTCCTTTTGCACCGTACTGTAAAAACTCTCTTATCTCGTTTCCAAATAAGGCAACAGCTATCATCATTGCTCCAACAGCAGCGAACTTAGATCCATTTTTTAAACCATTGTAAAAACCACTTCTAAATATTTCATTGTACCATCTTCTTAAAACAGTATTGGAGAAAGTAACTTGGAAACCTTTTAGTTGTGAAAAGATAGCTAAGTGTGGATCCGACATCCATAATGGTCTTTCTGTTGCTCTGGGATTCATTACAACATCATTAATATATCGAACTGCACCTAGTCTAAGTTGGTTTTTATAAAAAGGCGTATCTGAATATATCTTACGGTTGCCTGTTTTAAATTCGTTACTATTAACAAAAACTACTGCGTCTTGTGGATTAATTCCAAGCTCACGCAATTGTTCTTTTTTTGTTTTAAATCTTCCTGTGTCAGGAAGATCATCAACATTGTTTACTTTTCTTTTTTTCATATTAGATGCTAAAAATCTTGCATTGTTTAACATCAGGCCTTCCCCTGTGTAAAAAGCAAGAGCTCTATTGAATCTAGTAAACTGTGATAAAAAGTTAAACCTGAAGAAAGCTTCTGTGAATTTATTTGATTCTTGTCCGCCACCAAATGCATCGTTTAATCTTTCCGCTAACGCTTGATCCGCTGCTAAAGAAATATTATCAAGAGCTAATTCCATGTCATTTTTTGGAAAACGTGGAGCCACCGTTCGTATTGTTCGTCTTACTCCTCCGACAAGAGCTTTCGCTACTCCCTGCATTGCCGGTCCTCCTCTTGCTAAAACAAGTAAAGGTTCGCTAATAGAAGATATCGTTGCAAAACCTAATGTTGTTAAGTAACCGTAGCCAATAGCAAATGAATTAAGTTTTCTTCCAACGTCGCTTTCAATTGGTTTATATCTTTTTTGTATTGCATCTGTTAGTCCTACAATTCTTTTTGATTCGGATGGCTGGACCGCGAAACCAGATCTCTCGGCTTCCGCTGCAATTAAATTATTCATTTGTTGCAACACTTCGTTATTACCTCCAAATCTTTCCGCTGTTGAAAATCTTTCCGCTGCCTGCTGTGTGTATCTAGACAATGCGTCATAAACATTTGTGTTAACAAAAGGAGCCAAAGCTTCTGGCGGTATGTTTTTTAATTTACGTTCTCTTTCCAACGCTCCCATTTTTGTTGCAACGCCCACTTCAGTTTCAGTAAAGTCTTGAAAACCTGTTGTTGATCCTTTGCCTCCAATTACTTCAGCAACAGTTCGGTCTGCTCCATTTTCAGTAAACCCATTTTCCACTAACATTTTTTTAAAATTAGCTCTGACTTTTCCGTTATCTCTTATGCTTTGATATTTTAAAAGAATAGGAAAGTATCCTTTTATATATCCAGGATCTATCTTCGCACTTTGTCCCTTAAAAGTTCCTCCTTTTCCATCCGGAATATCTTCTATAATTTTTAAATTAGCCGCATCTTTTCTTACTAATTCTAATAAGTCTCTTATTTTATTTGCTGCTTGTCTTATTCTTTTGTTTGGCACTGTTGCTTCGTTAATTATTTCTTGATTTAATGCTAAATACAAAGCATCGTTTGTTTCTTTTGTAATTCGTGAAGTTCCGGGAACCTTGGCTAGTTTAGCAACTTTTTGCATTGCCTGTTCTAACGGCGTGTTATATTTTCCTAATCTGAGATACTTCGCTTCATCTATTGATGCAGGTTGCGCTGTTTCTTTTGATACTGAAGGTCGAGCATAAGGCGCGATTATTTGTCTAAGTTTAAACGCTGTCTCTGATCTCGCTGCAAGATCATCTAACGCAGAAACTGATTTACCAATCGTTGAATATAGCGCTGTCTTTCCTAAAGCTCTAACACCTTTTCTCATATTATAGAAACGTGAAGTAGGAGGATAGAAAGGACGCTGTTCTGTTTCAATCGTTCCATCTTTTTTCTTAACGTCTATGTCATACATAATTCTTGCAGGCCCCGCACCATAGTAATTAGACGAGTACGGTTTACCACCTTTAGCATAAATTTCTTTAAAATAAGGACGCAGTGGCTTGTCCACATATTGTTGAATCTCTGCATCTCTTACTTTTTTAAATATGTTTTCTGTAATTTCACTCTTGTCTGTGCCTTTATAGTTTTTTTGAAACTCTGAGTAATTTGGAAATTGTATAAATTGACCTGATCCTTCTGGAAAATTTCTCGCTGCTGAGTCTGTTCCAAAACTTAATAGCGGTCCGGAGACACTGGTAACTGTACCGTAGACACCGCCCCCTATACCTTCTGATATAGCCGCATTAATAACATCACTTTTAAATTGCTCAGTGCCAACTGTTTTTCCTGTGACTTTTTCTGCATCTTTAATAAAAATAGATTCTTGCGCTGCACCTGTTGCAGCTTCTAAACCTATTGCCGTTGGAACTGTTGTTCCTAAATTCTTAACAATCTGTAATATCTTTCCCGCTTCTGCTTTTGGAACATTTAGTAATTGCTGTACTGCACTCACGCCTTCTTGCTCTGGAAGTTTTTCAAAAAACTTTCTATACGGTCGAAGAATAGGTATGACAGTCACCGCATCAATAGATCCTGCTTTTACTCCTGTTAGTAAAGCTTGTAAGGGATCAATTAAATCAGGGCCTTCTGATAACTCTTTTTGTTTGGAACCAGCTTCTCCTGTAGATAAAAATATAGAGGGAGCGAGCGCGCCTAAAATTGTAGTCGCTGCAATTCCAGCAGGGCCTCCGCCTACACCAACAAGTCTAGCTAAAATATTTGCTGTGGTAGAACCCGCTAACAGCGTTCCGAGATTCGGTATCGCTTGACCAATTTGATTAGATAAGAAGGGACCAAGATCTCCAGCGTTTTGAATTTGTTCGTATATGCCTATTTGTGCAGGGCCTATTGCAGCAGCTTCTGCTCTGTTTTTTTCTGATACACTTCTTCCGTAATCAGCTAGCTTATCACTGTCAACAAGTTCACCAAACACTTCGATAGCATCACCAGTAACGGCTTGTAATGTGTTTACGCCTCTGTCAAACCCTTTTGAAAATTCGCTTTGCTCTTCAATGTCTTCACCACCTAGTATTCCTGAAAGATCAACACCGCTAAGATCGTCTCCTAATATTCCTGAAAGATCAACGTTGGATAAATCGTTTTTATCTCCTAATACTCCTGAAAGATCAACGTCATTAATGTCAACCATTTATTGACCCGGATATTCTGAAATTAATTGTATAGCTTCTTCCTTTGTAATTGTTATCCCTTTTTGATCTTTAACGGCTTGAATAACAGCTTGTATAGTTGCCGGATCAGTGTCCTTTAAGCGTCCTGTAATTTTTGTTGTGCTTTCAGGTTTTTCTCCAAATAGAAAATTCTTTAAAAAATTTGTAGGAGTATATTTTCTTAAAGTTCCTTCATTATCTACTTCCTCTGTTGTAAACAAAGGTATTAAATCACTAACAGCTTGTGAAACAGCGTCTTCGTAATTTAAATTTATATCGGCTGTTCTTGCTTCTGTCATATACTGTGCTGATTTACTTTTTACTGCGTTAATAAAATCGTTTGTCGGCTGTGTTGCATCATCATCATCGATATCCACATCTATTCCAAATTTATTTACCATAACAGATTGCACCATGTCATTTTGAGCAGTTGCTCCTGGTAAGAAAGGAGATTTTAAACTAACTCCTTTTGTTGTTTTAGCTTGTTCTTTTAAGATATCGAGTTTACCTGCTAAAAGAATTTTAAATACATCGCCTTTAAATTTTTGTTTCTGCGCAGCTGATTTGTACTTTGCGTTAATTTCATCTTTAACAAACCTATTTAAATTTTGCATTGCAGCATCTTTAAATTCACCTGGAGTAGTAGCTAGTAAAGTTCCGTAATAAACCATTTTTAAAGCATCTGAATTTGGATCTTTCACTGTGTTTAGATTATAGCCAGCTTCTTTTAAGGTTTGACTTATAAGATCATTCATATTTCCAGATCCTAATTCACCTGTTGTAGTTCCTGCGGAAGCTAGCACATTACCGTCTGTTGATTTTGTATTAGAGCCATCAGCTACTTGATTTGCTGATGTATCTAAATTGTCTACCTCAGCTTCAGATTCAACTGTTCCAGTTACAGCTTCTTCACTATCAACAGGAATTTCTTCACCGTTTGTTTTTTTAACTTTAAACTTTTCAAGATCTTCTTGCGTTATAGGTTCTGCAACTCTTTTATCAGGATCGACGTATGTACTTGATTTAGTAGATTCAGTAGAAGTTAAACCAGTAATAGTGTCCTTAACATTATCAACAACATCAAGTACACCTTCTTTAACTTCTCCTCCTAGATCTGCTGTAAGCTCGATAATGTTATCTTTTATTTGATCAAGACTCTCATTAAATTCTTTCGTGTTTATTTTATTATTTTTTACTTTTTCTGTTAATGAATTAATTTCTTTTTCCATTATCTCATATGTTTTTGGAGCTACTTCTTGTAGTTTATTACCTAGATCTTTTATTTTAGTTAATCCTTCAGTAACAAGTTCTTTAGTTTCTGTTACTGTGTCTTTTACTTTTGTTTCAAAAGGACCTATTCTTTCTGCGATATTCGCCATCACATCATTTGGAACACGATCAGCCAAGTCTATTGCTTTGTCTTGATCTTCAGATATGCCAGATGCTAATCTTGGATCAACAGTAGCAGCAACTGTTCCTGTTTGTAGTTCTGGAGGAAGATCACTACCTACTCCAAGATCTGAAGCGCCGAATATATTTTGAGCGATATCTAAACCACCTTCTACCATTTCAGGAAGAACAGTTTTTTTCCACCATTCCTTTATATTCTCTCCGCCTTTTTGTAACGTTTCCATATCCACACCAAATATAGGAGCGCCAAGATTGCCCGCATCCTTACTTTGTGATTTTAGATACTCTAACTGTTCGTTAAGACTTTTCTTTTGATCGTCAGTGAATCCTTCGGAGAAAGCTTCTTTCCAACCTTCTAATACCTCACCCGCTGATTCCGCTATTTCTCCACCAGCATTTAACATATCATTATAAATTAAAATTGCTGCTTCTGCTGAATCACCAGCAGCAGTAATAAAATTCTTTAATCTATCTTTAGAAGCATCCGTTAGATCTACTTCTTCTCTTTTTTGTTTTGATACCGCGTCATCAACTTTCATTTTTTCAACGGCTGATAAAGCCTCATATTCTGGAGTGCCTTTTTCTACAATATTAGTTCCTTGTAATATGTTTCTTTTAATCATTTCTATATTTTCGTCACCCGTCACCGATTGTCCTGTTGATGTTCCAGATAAATTACCAATACCTGCTTCTATTAAATCTTTCGCTACGTCTCTTCTACCTGCTTCGGGCGCCTCTAAAGTTTCTGTTCCTGTCAATGCACCTTCTCTTAAAAGAGAATCAACTACACCTGGTTGTCTTTGACTAGGATTAGACGCTGCCGCTGCCATAATACCTGCAATTTGTTCATTTTTAGCTTGATCAATTAAAGCTTGATACGCGTCTCCTTCAGGAGCTCTTTGTCCAAATCCCATAGATTCAACTCTATCAAGATCTGTTTGTTCTAAAATTTCTCGAATTCCTTCTTTGTTATCTGGAAAAAATGTAAATTTTAAAGGTTCTCCTTCTCCTGGAAAGAAACCTTTTTCATTCATTAATTTAGTTGCTTCAATTGCTCTTAAAAAACTCTCTGTATCTGTAGGTTGTCCAGATTGATCAAAACCACCTTGATAGAAATTCATTATCTGTTCTATGGTAGGAACATACACACCAGATTGTGCCTTAATAGGCTGTTGAAACATTTTCCTGTTAAGAGGATTGTTTGGTCCTACTGCTCCACCGTCTGCCATCTTACGAGTTTTATAAAAAGACTCTACTTCATCAACAAATTTTATTAACTCTTCCTGATATGTGGTATCGTTTTGATCTGCTTTTCGTTGTATAAATTCAATTAGTTTTGGATCGTCGTAAGAAAACTCACCTTGGCCAAATGTTTTACCTTCTTCTTTTGGATTTATTGTTGATATTATTCCTGCCATACTAACCAAACAACTTACTTAATCCCAATGCGCCAATACCAAGACCAGCAATTTGAGATAATGGGTTTACGGGAGGAGCTTGATCACCGTAGGTAATACTAGAATAACTAGAAGGCTGACCTGTAAGTATATCGCTAGCAAAACCAAGTCTAGTGAACGGTTCCATTTCTTGTTGTTCTGCAGTTTTTCTTGCAGCATCAAGACCCGCTTGAGCAATTTGTTGTTGTAATCCACCGATACCAAGAAGAGAACTTACATCAGTTAAACCTGCGCGTTGGAAGTCTAATCCAAGACCCGCTTGTCCAGCACCCAGTGTACCTAATCCTTGACCTAGTTGCCCGAACCGTGAACCGATAGCCCCAATACCTTGCCCACCATACAGTTGACGTTGCTTTTCTGCTTGCGCTCCTGCTAAAGCTTGCCCAAAACCTGATTGTTGCGCTTGACCGATTTGTCGTAAGGTTGCCTCATCAATACCTTGTTCTACTAACTGTGCTCTAGATCCACCAAATGCACCAGCTCTTGTCGCTTGACCCGCAGCCTGTGTTTTCATGATATCACCTTGTCTCTTTATCTCGTCAGTAACAAATTGTTGATAAGGATTAAAGTATCTACTAATATCTTCACCTGTAACACCCGAAGCACCCTGACCTAACATCTGTGCACCTTGTGCAAAATAAGGAGTTCCGGCTAATGTTGCACCGACACCGCTTTGTAATGTTCCTTGTGCTTGTTGTAAAAAAGGAGCGTATTGTCCAATACCTTGACTAGCTAAATTAAAAGCTGCTTTTTGTGGATCTGTGTAACCGGCTATTTCATATCTCGGTACTTGCCTAGAAACACCAGCTCTACCAAAACGACGTAAATTAAATTGTTCGTCCGTTTCTCCTTGTTGTCTTGTCGCGTTCGGATCACCAAATACACTTGCAAGAAGTTGTTCACTTCTCTCTTCTATATAGGGTGCTTGTCTATATATTGTCTCAGCCATTATGCGTTACCTCTTGATTGCGGTGACAGTTTACCACCTTTTTCTAAATAATCCATCATTTCATACATAGGCTTCGCACCTCCTGCATTTTTTACAGCCTTTGCTGTAACAACGAATTCACCATTGCTTAAGTATGCGGGTATACTATCACTTGTTCCCGTTCCAGGACCATTCAACATTCCTTGAGCTCTTGGTGCGTTTTCAGGAAAACCACCTTTTGCCAACATAGCAATACCAGAACTGTTAGAAGGTACTACATTACTTCCTGGAGAATAAGAAGGAGCAAGACCAAGTGACGCTAGTTGTCCATAATCTCCTGGATAAACATTTGTATCTACATACTCTTCTTCATCGCCGCCCATAAACGCGTTAAAAAGCTGTGGTGCTTGCTGTGCTAACATTAGACCAGCCAACACTCTTGATTTACTGTATGGTTTCGTTGGATCTCCTTCAGTTCTAAATAAATTTGACGCTGTTTCAAATATGCCTTTTTTTGTTGCTGCTGTTGGTTGAACCACTGACGGTGCTAGTTCTGCAGTGTTTGCACCGCTCATAACTTGTTGACTTGTATTTGTAAATTGAGGTGCTGCTCCTTTAAATAACGTACCTAAACCACCTTCTTGAATACCTTTAAATATAGAACTTCCTAAAGATCTCCCAGGAGCTTGACCTAAATTAAATGCTTGCGTTCCTTTACCAAGTCCCGCTAATCCTCCAGCCATAATACCTGACATTAATGCTTGTCTTGGATCTTGTCCTCCTATTAAACCGCCCGCTGTTCCTGCTGCTCCTACTAATAAAGGACCTGCGCCAGGAATAAACGATGCTGCTATAGGTAAAAGAACTGGTGCTGCTTTTTTTATTTTTTTAAATAGTTTTTTTAGAAAGAATTCTGGTTGGCCTGTAACTGGATTGATTGAGTTAAGATTACTACCAACAATATACTCAGCCGGATTAATACCGAGTTTTACCATAGAGGAAAACACTTGATCTCGAAGTTCTGGGTTTTTATCAAAAACCTCCATCGGAATGATGGTTTCACCTGTTGCTACATGAGCAATAGTGTCATCTTCAAAACGTCCTAATTCTCGTAAAGCTCCGACAGCGTCTTGAAAATTAGCCAATCCGCCCTGTTGTAGTTTTAATTTTTTCATAATCTCCTAGTAGTGCATTATCTTAATGTAGCAAGGAGGCTGGCCTTGGAAAGTAAGCCTAATTATTTATATGATTATAGGCAAATTTCATGTAATGTGCAATCAGAAATATGACCTTTGACATTAAGAAAGTACCCATGGTCCGTGTAACGTGGCTCGATGCCCGTGATACAGAGACAGGATGGCTAGATATAAAGGACGTTATGGACGCTCCTTTAGCAACATGTCAAGAAGTTGGTTGGTTAATTCACAATAATAAAGAGAAAGTAATCATTATGCGATCTTATAGTAAAGACAAAGATGACATATCAGGTGGTGGCGCTATTGCTATACCGAAAGGGTGGGTAACAAAGATAGAATACCTATCCGTTGACTACGCAGAACACGAATAGCTTGTCAAGAAAACAATTTTAAAAAAGAATATTGATTGGAGAGAAA
>Ga0208898_1000783_pt1 | contig 23130 bp, 42 predicted proteins | sample VirMetDEL_Mar_4_FD_184513 | JGI IMG/M metagenome (GOLD analysis project Ga0208898, IMG submission 184513) | Aqueous microbial communities from the Delaware River and Bay under freshwater to marine salinity gradient to study organic matter... | ecosystem: Environmental > Aquatic > Marine >...
ACTATAGATTTAGTATATCAAACTAAATATAAACTATCAGATATAGCTAAAATTATTAATAATATATCCTCAAATAAAAGTGAAGTTATAATTGAAAATCAAATTAAAGGTTTAGCATATACAGGAAATAGTATAGGAATAAATGTTAATTTTGATTTGATAGGGTTAGAAGAAGGGATAAAACAAGTTTATAATGAATTATAAAATATTTTACCACTGTATGGGTTGGGAGTTAGACTATGTTTTACAGTCTTTTACTCAATTAAAAAAATCTAAATATTATTTAGATGAAGAGGATAATATTGAAATAGATGCTTGTTTAAATTTATCTTCATACCTTATTGATTGGGATAAAAGTAAACTCAATAAAGAATTACTTAAAGTAAGGTTTAATGAATATCTTAAATTACTAAAAGATTATAAAGTAACTTCTAACATATACGAAGGAGACCAGTTATATGGACATTTAGATCATCAACGTGAAATTATATCACCTGAAACTGATTTCTATATTACGATTTGCCCTGATATGTACTTTAGTGAACATTTGCTTGCTTTAATGATCCAAAGTTCTAAACAAATCAACAACAAATACTTTGTTATCACCCCAGAAATATCTAAAATGTGGGATGCTACATGGGATGAAATAACTAATCCGGATTGGATGGATGTTGATTATGACAAGTGGAATGAAGTAGATATATTTGATATCAGAGCTAAAATGAAATCTAAAGAATCAAATATTACTTTAGATACCACTGTAAAATCTAAATGGGCAGGGTGGTTTGATCTATATAATAAAGCAATGTATGAGGATCTATGTCCTATACATGATGATTGGCAAGGTTATGGCCCTCATGATTGGTATTCATTAATGTTAACTGAATATGTAAAACAAAGAGGTGTTGATTTTCAACAATATGTTTTACGTGGTCAAACTATATTTGAAAGACCTGTAGGAGTATTTAAAAATGGTGGTTGTACTAAAATGTATAAAGATTTAATGCATATAAATAATGTCCCTAATCAAAGAGAAATATTTGAATCAACTATGAAAAATAAATTAGAAAAAGGAATACAAATGTTAACACAAAAAAATATATTATGATATACTGGTTTACAGGTCAACCTTGTGCAGGTAAGACAACATTAGCAGAAAGACTTAATGATTTTAAACCCCTAGCTTTTATGATTGATGGAGATGATTTAAGAGATCTTACTACTAATAAAGACTACTCTATTAACGGTAGAGTTAATAACGTAAATACAGCTCAAAAAATTGCTCATTATTTACATAATCAAGGTAAAGAAGTTATTGTATCTTTAGTTTCTCCTTATATTGATCAACGAGAAGATTTTAAAAAATTATTAGGAGATAATATAAAAGAAATATATGTACACACCTCAGAGGCAAGAGAACGTGACCATTTTAAAGCAGAAGCGTATATTGCTCCTAAAGATAATTTTATAGATATAGATACAACCAACGATTCAGTAGAGGAATCATTTAAAAAAATATTAAATGAAATATAGTTTATTTATAGGAAGGTGGCAGCCTCTTCATATTGGCCATATGTGGCTTTTTGAAGAAAGATTAAAACAAGGTAAAAACGTTTGCATAGCAATTCGAGACATAGAACCAGATGAAAATCAACCTTGGACTGCTGAAGAAGTAAAAGCTAATGTAGAAAAAGAATATAAGGTACTAATAGATGAAGGTAGAGTAAAAGTTATTATTGTACCCGATATTGAATCTATAAACTACGGCAGAGGTGTTGGATATGAAATTATAGAACACGTTCCACCCCCAAACATAGAAGAAGTATCAGCTACTAAAATTAGAGCTAAAATGAGAGAAGATGGTAAGTTATAAAAGGCATATTGCTAAGACTATATCTTGGAGAATTATTGGTACATTAGACACTTTTTTACTATCTTGGTTTATAACAGGTAGTATGAAAATTGGTGCTACTATTGGAGGGGTAGAAGTAATAACTAAAATGATATTATACTTTTTTCATGAAAGAGCTTGGTATAGGTTTAGTAAATTTGGGTTAAAAAAATGAGACATTTAATATTAGGTTCTAGTGGTCAAATTGGAGCTCATCTTGTAAAATATCTCCAAGATCAAGGTGAAAAAGTACTTGAATTTGATATTTTAAATGAACAATATCAAGATTTAAGACACCCACACAATCCATTATTGCAAAGCTATATGGAGCATTCTGATATAGTTCATTTTTTAGCTTTTGATGTAGGTGGAGCCAAATACCTAGAACGATATCAGGATAGTTATGATTTTATGATTAATAACATGAAAATTATGACTAATACATTTGAAATGTTAAAAGATCATAATTTACCTTTTATATTTGCTTCATCTCAAATGTCTGAAATGAACTATTCTACCTATGGTGTTTTAAAATCATTAGGTGAAAAATTAACCCGATCATTAGGAGGTTTAGTAGTTAGATTTTGGAATGTTTATGGTTATGAGCAGGATGAAGAAAAATCCCATGTTATAACTGACTTTATTAAAATGGCTAAATATACAGGTGAAATTAATATGAGAACCGATGGCACTGAATCCAGACAATTCTTATATGCAGATGACGCTTGTGAATGTTTACATAAATTATCTCTCCAATACCCACTTATTCCTAGGGATAAAAATTTACATATTACTAGCTTTAAATGGAGTACCGTAAATGAAGTAGCTAATATTATTGATGTTCTGTCTAGTTGTAAAATTAATAGAGCAGAAAGACAAGATGAAACTCAAAAAAACGCCATGAATGAACCTAGTACTGATATTTTAGATTTTTGGAAACCTAGAACTAAACTAGAAGATGGTATAACTCATTTATACAATCAATATTAATATGAAACAAGGTATTTGTATACAAGGACCAACTGAATATTATAAAGAACTAGCTGATTATTATTCACAATTTGATAACGTAGTCTGGGCTACATGGAATGATGAATCAATTGTTAGATTAGATTATATACGTAATAAAGGTATCGATGTAATATTGGTTGAAAAACCACAATTTCCTGGTTATATGAATGTTAACATGCAATTAGCATCTTCATATGCAGGGGTAAATCGTTTATTTGAATTGGGGGTAGATGAAGCACTAAAAGTTAGAAGTGATACTATAGTAACTAATTTAGATAAATTATTACCTCGTTTACAAGGCAGAAAATTAGCATTTATGGCTACTTGTAAAGTAGGAGTTAGAAAAGATATTGCCTATGATTTAGTTTATTATCATGATAGTCATGATTACCCAGCTGATAATGTAATTTATGGTAAGATAGATGATTTACAGGATATGTTCAATTTTCAAATTGAAGAAATGTTAGCTATTCCACCTGAAGCAATTATTACTTGGAATTATATGACAACCCAAGGTATGAAATTTTATCTAAGTTATGAAAATATGGTTAATGAAGGTATTAGTTTCTTTACTCAAGATTGTTTAGATGAAAACGTTGAGGTAAATTGGTTGAAGCGTAAAGTTAATTTAGTAGATTGGTACAAATCAAAAGAAGTATATGAATATTAAACTTATAGTATTTGATCTTGATGGGGTACTTGTAGAGGCTAAAAATATTCATTTTGATGCTTTAAATAAAGCATTAGGTGAATATGCTATTAGTTGGAATGAACATTTATCAACTTATGATGGATTAAAAACATTCCAAAAGTTAGATATGTTAACTAAGGAGAAAGGTTTACCTGTAGAAGAACATCAACGTATTTGGGAAAATAAACAAAAATATACTCTCCAAATGCTAGGTGAATTAAAACCAAGTAAATCTATTTCAGCTGCTATTTCTAGTTTATCAAAAAGTGGTTATAAAATAGCTTGTTGTTCTAACTCAATTCGCAAAACAGTAGTTACAGTACTAGCTAAACTAGATATTATAGAATATTTTGATTTAATTATATCAAATGAAGATGTATTAAATTCTAAACCACATCCCGAAATGTATTGGACAGCAATGTCTAAAATGAAATGTTTACCTGAAGAAACACTAATAGTAGAAGATTCTCCTTATGGTTTGCTTGCAGCAGCCAGAAGTAAGTCGTATATTCTACGAGTAAAAAATCCAAAAGAAGTTACATTTGCTAACTTAACTAAAAAATTAGTAGAAATAGAAATGGGAAATAAACAAACAACACCCGCTTGGCGCGACGAAACACTAAACGTATTAATACCAATGGCTGGTGCTGGTTCTAGATTTGAACAAGCTGGTTATACATTTCCAAAACCACTTATTGAGGTAAGAAAAAAACCAATGATACAAGTGGTAGTAGAAAACTTAAATATAAAAGCAAATTACATTTATGTAGTACAAAAAACACACCGTGAAAAATATAATTTAGATGCTTTATTATCACTAATTACCCCAGGATGTAAGATAGTAGAAACAGAAGGTATGACTGAAGGAGCTGCTTGTACAGCTTTACTAGCTAAAGAACACATTAATACAGACGCACCCTTATTTTTTGCTAATAGTGACCAATTTGTAGAATGGGATTCTAATGAATTCTTATATAAAATGAATGAAACAGATGCTGATGGAGGTATTGTTACATTTGAAGCAACACACCCAAAATGGAGTTTTGCTAAAATAGACGAACAAGGTTTAGTAACTGAAGTTGCAGAGAAAAAGCCAATATCAAATATAGCAACTGTTGGATATTATTATTGGAAACACGGAAGTGATTTTGTTAAATATGCTGAACAAATGATTAGTAAAAATGATAGAGTAAATGGTGAGTTTTACGTGTGCCCTACATTTAATCATGCCATAGCAGATGGAAAGCAAATTAGAACATTTAATGTTAATGGAATGTGGGGATTAGGTACACCTGAAGATTTAAATTATTATTTAGAAAATTATAAATGATTTTAATATCACATAGAGGTAACCTAAAAGGCAAAAATCCTAATCTTGAAAACCACCCAGATTATCTTTGGGAAGCAATAGTTAAAGGGTATAATGTTGAGATTGATGTTTGGTTTACAGAAGGTAAATTTAAATTAGGACATGATGGTCCCTTATATGATTTTCCATTTGAATTATTTGAAAATCACTATAATAAACTTTGGATACATTGTAAAAATATAGAAGCAATAGTTGCTTTAAATGAATTCCCAAATGAAAATTTATTAAATTATTTTTGGCACCAAAAAGATGATATTACACTAACATCAAAAGGATATATTTGGGCATACCCAGGTAAACAACCAATTAAAAATAGTATAGCAGTATTACCTGAATTAAATAAAGACGATTTAACACAAGCTATGGGTATCTGTAGCGATTATATAGAAGATTATAAATGATACTCGCCTTCTCGAGTTTGCTAATATTTATTACCGATGAAAACAAAGAAACAAATTCAAATTGACATTAAAGTTTGGCAACAAGCAAAAATCTATTGTGCTGAAAATAATTTGTCATTAAAGCAATTTGTTGAAGAACTAATTGGTAATAAATTAAAAGATGAAAACGTGTAATACTTGTAAAGAAACTAAACCTTTTAAGGAATTTTACAAACAAACCCCCACTAAACGTAACAAAGAGGGCTACCAGGGTAAATGTAAAAAGTGTGTTAATGCCTATTATTTAGAAAATAAAGAAAAAACGCTTAAATATGTTAAAGAATGGTCTTTAAAAACAAATCATCATAAAAAGTATTATCAAAAAAATAAACCAAAAATTAAACAGCAAAATAAAGAAAACTATAGAAGAAGATATAATGAAGATATAGAATTTAGGATGCTTGAAATTTTAAGAAAAAGAATATACACTTGTTTAGTTAAAGGAATAAAAAATCCTTCTCGTCATAGGAAATCATCTATAGAAGAATTAGGTTGTTCCCCCAAAGAATGGTGTGTATATTTAGAGAAACAATTTAACGGTAAGATGAATTGGGATAATTATGGAACGTATTGGGAAGTAGACCACATTAAACAATTGAACCAAGGTGGTTCTTTTCATTATACTAACACCCGTCCCTTATCTATACCAGAAAATAGACAACGAAAAAAGAAATAATATGAAATTAAGCGCTGTTGTGGTTACGAGAAATGATGACTACGGAGGAAATTTAAATGATAGAGCAACCTATTGTTTAAATTCATTAATAAATACATTTGACGAGGTTATACTTGTTGATTGGAATTCACCTAATAATAGACCACAACTTTGGGATATAGATAAAAATATAAATTTCAGAGGTAATTTAAAACACATAGTAATTACCCCCGAGGTAGCATCTATGCTAACCAATAATGATCCACATGCTCAGGTATGTTGTGAAACATTAGCTCGTAATATTGGTATTAGACGAGCTACAGGTGATTATATTGTATCGACTAATATTGATGTAATTGCACCACGTCGTGATCAATTAGAACAAACAATTAATAATGAATTAAACGATAAAACTTTCTATACTATATCTCGTAGATACACTGACTGGGAACAAATTGAAGGATTTCATGGTGGCGAAAGAAAATATAGTGATTGGGAAGTATTACGTGATCACTTAATTGAAAACAGTGAAGAACGAACTACAGGTGAATCAGTAGTTGAAGGTGATAACTATAGTATTATTAATTGTTGTGGAGACTTTCAATTAGCACATAGAGATATTTGGAATGAAATACGTGGATTTGAAGAAGAACTTATCTATGTTTTATATAGTGATACAAATGTTCAAAAGAAAGCTATAATGCATGGGTTTGACCTTAAAGCGATTTACTCACCAGCTTTATTTCATATATTTCATGGTAAAGGTGGAGGTGGGTTTTTAGATGGTATTAATAGAAAAGTAAATGACATGTATAGAGCTGTTACTGCTCAAGAAAAAACTGAAAATGCTGATACATGGGGATTTGAACCTATTGAAATGGAATATGAATTACTTTAATATTTATAACAAAATACTCTAATGGACAAATTACAACTTGCCGATATCTTAGAAGGCGATTACTCAAAAGATGTTAATTATACTAATGATACAGCTATGTATGACCCTTTAAATGAAGATGGTGATAATCAAGATGGTACTTTAAAATATACAACTAAAATAGATGGTCGTTCCTATAAAGTTAGTTTCGATGTCAATAAAAACCCTACAAAGAAAGGTATTAAGGTTAAATTTTTCCCATTAAATGATCAGGGTGTAGAAATCCCAAACCCATCCGAAGAACAATTGGCACAATTACAAAATGATGTTGCAACACGTTTAGCACCTAAATTTAATGAGTTCAAATTAGAGTTTGATGAAGATGAAGATGCACCTGAAAAAAATGTAGCTGCATTCCAGGTACCCTTATCTTCGTTTGTATCGTTTGTTGCAAACGTAGTATTTAAAAAATAATGGCTAAAAGAAAACTATTAAATTTAAGATTTATAGGTAATTCCTCTAAACTATTAGGGGATTTTATTGATAATAATAAATCTTATATTTTTAGAGAAACACATGCTGGTATAAAACAAGCTCTTAGACAAAATAAATCTATAGCTGAAATATGTTCTGTAAATACTGATAGTGCCATAGCTATTATAGAAAAAGAGGGATGGGAAAATGCTCTTAGTTCTTCACTTGGATATTTTGAATCAGTAGATGAATTTGAAACCTGTAAAGATATTCACCACACCTTAAAATTGTTACATCATGTCAGATCCACTGAACAATCTAAAAAAATCTCTAGACCAGTTACTACAAGCTGATACTTCAATCAAGAGAAAAAATAAAAAATCATTTGATCAAAAACGAGATTTGTTTATTAATGTAATAAACCAATTTGAGTATACTATTACTAAATCTTATTTATTAGAAAAGGACTTTAAAATAGATTTATCTAAATACGAAGAAAATTTTTATCAAATAATTGATTCACTTATATTATTAGCCTTTGGTAAAGATGTATATGAACTTCTTAATTTTTATTTCTATGAAAGACATAACCCAGATGGAAGTGAAAATGGTTTAATAATAGAAGAAACAGGTGAAGAAGTTTTTATTAAAGATGCTATGGAGTTATGGGATATTATAGTTAAAGTTAACCCAACTATTTTTGATGACAAAAAAAGGTAGAAAACCTAAACCAATAACTAAAGAACAGTTATTAAATGCTATGAAAATGACTAAGTCAAACATGGCATGTGCTCGTTATTTAGGTATTAGTTATATGCATTATAGTCGTTATGCTAAAAGTTACCTTGATGAAGAAACAGGTAAAACATTGTTTGACTTACATAAAAACCAAGCTGGTAGAGGTATTAGAAAATTTTTAGGTGGTAAAGACCCAGATCTAAAAGCTATAATGGATGGTGAGTTGTATATTAAATCATATAACTTAAACCGTTATAAAGATAGATTAATACAAGAAGGTTATATAGAAGAATGTTGTAATAGTTGTGGTTTTAATGAACAACGTGTTCAGGATTACAAAACCCCTTTATTAGTGCATTTTAAAGATAAAAATAAACAAAATTGGAAAGTAGAAAACATAGAACTTTTATGTTATAATTGTTATTTTTTATATATTGGTGACGTTTTTAACGAAAAACAAGTAAAAAACATTGAAGAAGATGCCCCAGTTAAGAAAGATGATCAAGTAGATTGGGAAATGGACGAAAATATGTTGGAGCATTTTCGAGAAATTGGGCTAGTTGATGAGGATGATGCAGATGATTATGTAGTACGGATTTAGTACTAATTTTTTGTATATTTATTATTGGAAATTTCTCTAAGTCAGACAGTTATCTTAAGTCTAACTAAAACCAATCAACATGGATTTATTGAACAAAGTAGGTAATTGGGTCAATTCTCTGACCGAAATGGGTGTAAGCATTATTGCACTCGGAGTTGTACTCGAAGTGCTTTTTAAAGGCGCTGTAATCCCATTCTGGCCTGAAGTATCAGTGGTAGATAATATCATGGGTATTTTAGGATCCTTAAGTAATGAGGGATTATTAGGATTAGTAGGTGCATTTGTACTTTACCATATTCTAAAAAAGAAAGCTGTATAATTTACACATATTTCTTATAAGAAGAGGCACATTTGTGCCTCTTTTTTTATGTATATATTATATTTATCACCGAAGCGAGAAATATGAAAAATACAATAGTTTTACTAGGGATGGTGATCTGCTCCGTAATAGGATATGGTCAAAATCTACTCCAGATCCAACCCACTGAAAATCAGATTGTGCTAGGTCCATTTGCGGGTAATAGGGACCTAGCTTTTGGTGTGCAAAATATCTTAGAAGAAATAGTACAAGATAAAGGTTATGATTTAGCTACTAAAGCAGATTTATCTATAAAAATAGATTTATTGTATTTTGATGTAGTAAAAAATAACATTCAAATAGCAGCTTTTGGTAAACAAGTAGATATAACTAAAATAGTAGCAAGGGCAACCTTATACAAAAATGAAAAAAAGAAAAAAATAGTTAATGCTAAAGGACAAGCTAAATCTATATCAACATCTACTCTAGTCATAGACGAAGGTGGTGAGTTTTCTCAAGCAAATGTTTCAACAGCAATTAAAAAGTTGTGTGAAGACTTAATTGATAAACTTAAACTTTGATGAAAAAATTATTACTATTATTTTTATTTTTACCTCTACTCACATTTGGACAGAATGTACAGTTTGGACTTAAACTTGTAAATCAAGATACAGACGCAGTAGTTGATGAAACAAACCCTATTCAAGAAGGAGAAGTACTTAGAATGGAGTTACATATGTCAGCAGTTGGTACTGCAGATTATGATGCTTTAGTTAACTTTAAGTATCTATTTTTAGACATTCAATATAACCACGACTTAATCACACCTGTAGAAGGTTGTTTTGATTTTCCAGGCATAGGCATTATAAGTGACCCTGGAGTGGTAACAGAAAAATATGATTTCTCTAACACAAGTTTTAACTCTTTAGATAATCATAACTTGATGCAAAAGTATATAGACTGGAAAGCTGGTAATATATCTTATGCACCTCAAAATGCTAAATGGAGTGTTGTAAGGATAGCAATACAGCTATCCACTAAATCGTTCCAAGATTTATTATCTCCTGGAGACTACACTACAGCTACCTCTATATTTGATATGTGTTTTGACGTTAAGCCGGGATCGGCAGCAGATGTAGAGAAAGAATTCAGAATTAATTTAGCTGGGTTAGAAGATACAGCCGCTGCTTTACCTACCTCTATTTATGCTGATAAGTCAGAAGCTAGATATCTTTATTCAATTGAAGAAGCAGTAACATACTCTACTAAATTACATTTTGATTTACCTAACACTTTAGATCCTACTAATTTTCAAGTAAACGTAGCTAAAGGATCAATGGGGCTGCAAGAAATGCCGACTACTTACACTTTAGATGCAAATGCTGATGTAGTAATAAATGATGTAAAATTAGATTCTGTATATTCTTTATTTACTTTAGAGCCAATAGATGGCTCATACATTCCAGATGTACATACAGTTACAGATGCTTATAGAGCATTTAAGTTTTTAACTGATGTAGGTATAAACGGAGGAGATTATATATACAACGGGTTTGAAGGATTCTCAGCAGACGCTAACTTAGACGGCACACTTAACTCTGCAGATACATACGGTATACTTGCTTATGTGATGGGAGTAGATGTTTCAGGAGGTGACGGTCCAGGGTACTGTTTACCTGAACAGGCAGAAGATGGTACTTGGTACCACGGATGTACTGCTACAGTAAAAATAGAAGATTATAATGAAGAGGTATTAGGAGCTTCTGTAGCACTCAATAAATCAGAAGGCGGTACAGGAGGAGGATGGTCTAGTGAATTTACCCCTACTGAAGAAGGACAGACATTTACTTTTGGATATTGGCATCATGTTGATTTAGATCAATCTCACAGTACAGCTTATCCTGCACAAATAACAGCAAAAGCAGCAAAAGCAGACATTAGCCTGTCAGCTAAAGCAGTTGGTACTGTTAACTTTGATATGGTTAGTAAAATAGAAGGAGGACAAGTAATAGTAGAATTAAATCATTCCGGTACTAATATTGTAGGAATGCAAGCTAGAATCAAATACGATACAAATAGACTTGTATTAAAAGATATTGTGTACGATACAGGTAACACAGCTACTAATTTCTCTAAAACATTAAACAAAGGATTACTATTCGGATCTCTATCAGTAGATGGTTCAACTAATATAAAAGAAGGCATACCTTTTAAATTAATATTCGATACGGTTGGTACAGTAAACAACACAACAGGTTTATTCTATTTCGAAAACACAGATGCTGTTAGAGCTAATGGTGATAAATTAACATTAAACATAAATTAAGATGAACTGGAAATTTATAAAATATTATCAAACAGTTTTATTTACTCTTTTTCTTGCCTGCTCAACAGACGAGATTTACGAACCGATCTATATGGAAGAGATTCCACAGGAATTAAAAATTGATGCATTAGTAGGTATAAAGTTAGAAAGTAACTTTGCTACAGATGTAATCAATATGAACGTAAAACTTGATACTGAAGGTGAGTACTTTATAACAGTGTTAGATATCTCAAATAGAATTGTCTCTAAAGAAAAGGTTAGTGGTAAACTAGGTGATAATTTATTTAGAGTGTATACATCAACTTTACCTAAAAGCTCCTATAGATTAGAGTTGTATAGAGATCAAACTAAGGTTGGAACAACAAACATAAATTTAAGATGAAAGAAATTAAAAACGCAATAATAGGCGTAATAGTCTTAGCTATCACTTCAGTAGGAGGAGTGATGATTAATAAATTTGTGGGGGGTGAAGAGGAAGATAAATCAGAAGTATCTACCCCTGCTCAACCAACTGTAATAGTAAATATACCTCAACAAGAAGCAAAAAAAGATACTGTCGTTAAGAGGGTATATGTTAAACCAACACCAAAAAAGACTGAGACTGAAAAACGTAAAGAAGAAGGACTAGATTGGTAATATATATTTATAATAAAGATTAGACTATGGAACAAACCTCACATACCCAAAAAAATAGAAATAAAAACAGATTTGTAATTACATCGGTTGTATTAGGAACATTTGCTTTTATTATGGTAGGAATTGGAGCTGCTATTTTAGGAGATGGAGATACTCCTGCAATTAATCAAGAATGGAAAGAAATATTATTATTAGTATTAGGAGCATTTTTAGGTTCCTATTCTCGTATTATTGATTATTGGTTTAACGGTAGAGATGACGAACCACTAACACCTCCACCTACTCTTATAGAAGAAGGACATCCTAAATTTTGTGATAACTGTGGTGATCAAATAGATTACGATAATTTTTAAGATATGGCTATACAACCTAAAGGAATTATTTTACATTCAATGTCTGAATATCTAGTATATGAAGGACAAAAATTATATGCTAAAGATTTTTTAACAAAATTAGGTCTATCAGTTCATGGATTTATTAAACCCGATGGAACTTATGACAAAATGGTTGAAACACCCGGTAAAGCATTTCATGCTGGAAAATCCCTACATGAAGGTTTATCTGGATTAAATTCTTATTACTTAGGAGTAGAACTATTAGTACCCGGTACTAATGATTATGCTAGTTTTAGTAAAAAAATAAAAACACCTGGGACTTATTCTGAAGCACAGTTTGAACAAACTGTTAAAGTATTTAAGTTTTGGATGGATAAATATAATATACCTTCTAATCGTGTTGTACGTCATTCAGATGTATCGGGAGATCACGTTAGAGGTAAAGGTAAAGGAAAAACAGACCCTGGCTCAGCTTTTGATTGGGACAGGTTCCAACAACAATTAGTTATATAAACATTAATCAATTTTAAAACCAGTGAAGCGGAATGAAAAATTTTATTACAAACTACAAAACACTCATGAGTGAGTGTGAGACACCTATTGACTATGTCCTAGCAGTATGGTTAAATTTATTAGCTGCAGTAGTCGTTACAGGCCTCGGAAAGGTAATTTTCGAACTTGTAACTAATCCATCACAATTTAACAACGCAACTTGGGGTATTTTCGATACCCTTGGGTAAAAAAGTATTAGCTCTACTACTATTAGTATGCAGCTATACCTCAGCTCAAGTTATTGGTAAGACAACAACAGAAGATTATCAAGCGGATTTCGAGAAAACAACCTCAATTCTTTCAATCCCTGAATATGACGGTGATCCAGTACCAGTTGCCTTACTTAATATAGGTGTTACAGAAGATGTATTACAACAATATCCTGAATTAAGAGATAATAGAGTTGGCTTAGGTCTAACTAATATTACTGTTGCTTTTTTAGATGAAACCTGGAGATTTGAATTCGTTGAAACTAGAGACGAAATTAAAGATCGAATGGTTAAACAATATAAAGCATCTCAAAAGGGAATAACTGCCAATGAAACTAATATTATTGGTAAGATTACTTTAGCTAAATTTTTTATTTATGTTGAAGTATATGATTACTCTGTATCAGAAGATGAAACGGTAAACCTAAAAGACGGAGTAAAAAATACTCTTGTAACTAGATTAGGTTTACAAATTAGAGCAGTTGATTCTGAAACAGGGCTCTATATGACAGGTTCTGGATTAGGTAAAGCTATTACTACTAGAGAACTTACCTTATCAAATTCAGACAACTTAGACGAAGTAAAATTCAATTCCTCTTCTATTGGTATTACTACTAGAAAAGCATTAGAAACAGCTGTGGCTAAGATAGTTAAAAGGATGATTCGTAAGGGTGTATTTGACCATTAATGAAAAAAATATTTGTTTTATTATTATTTTTAATAAGTAACTTTGTATCTGCTCAAAATTTAATACAAACTTATGTTGACCGTTGTACTGGTGAAGTAAAAATATTTTCTGTACCTTTAAATGGTGCAACGGTTGTTACTTATTATGATAAATCTAGAACATTTACATCACAAGATTTTCAAAATGGAACTCTACAAGCTTGGTTAGAACAAACATATTTATGGTGGAGTAATTTAAGTCCTTGTTCTACAAATCAAGTAGCTACAACAGCAACCCAACAAACTACCCAACAAACTACTCAACAGGCAACACAGGCAGCTACTAATGCTGCTCAACAAACAGCAAATACAACTGTAAATGTATCACCTCCTCCAGTTAGCACTCCCACACCTACACCAACACCTCAGCCTACGACTGCAACTACTCAAAATACTTCTCAAAATACTGGTTCTACAAATTCAACTCAAGGAACGACAAATAATGCTAGCACGGGAAGTAGTTCGTCAAATACCGGAGGATCTACTTCAAGCTCGTCTAGCGCTCAAACAAACAATAGCTCTTCTGAAACAACAAACTCAACTTCAAATGAAACTCAGAATGGATCTTCAGACTCTACTACATCCGGAACAGAAGACACTCAATCAGGAACTTCAGGAAATGATGGAGGAACAGAAGACACAACCTCAGAAGTAGAAAATACTACAGAGGAAACTACTACTGAAGAATCAACTGAAGAAACCACATCTGAGGAATCAACTGAAGAAAGTACAGAGGAATCTACTGAAGAGGAATCAACAGAGGAAGAATCAACTGAAGAAGAAAGTGAAGAATCATCTGAAGAATCAGATGAAGAGGAAGAAGAAGATAAAAAAAAGAAAAAGAAACAAACATCTGCCCCACCTATAATTTCTGCAAATATCGCTTCACTTCAGAATCTGGATGGAACCTACAATCAAGCATTTACAATAGGAATATCCCAAAGCTCTCTTATGGGAACCAGTACCTATGGTGCTACCTTTATGGTATGGGATAATTTACAACAATTTATGTTAAATTTAAATTATTCTCGAATCCATGTTAATAAAAAAGGAAGAATAAGTAGGGTTTATTCTGCTTCTGTAGGTGGGGTAAAGATGTTTTCTACATTAGTAGGAATGACTAATCATAGTATAGTTTTTTTAGGTAAAAAGGGATCGGTAGCAGGTATAGCTTTAGGAGCAAATATGGTTGCTATAAATGGTCAAAAATTAAGAGGACAATTTCTTGTTGATCAGTTATTAGCTGGAGCATCCTTAACGGGTTTTTATACAAAACCTTTTAATTTTGATAGATTAACAATTAGTCCTATGTTAGCTATATCAAATCCTTTTATATCATTTGATATGTATGAACATACAACAACATGGAATAAAAATGTTATGATAATAGCTGGTTCTAATTTTGATTATAAATTAACTAAAAGATTTAATATTAATCTTGGAATAAACTCAGTAGGATCAACACTCCCAGATTTTCCTATTATAACTAATTTTACAGTTGGATCAAGGTTCAGTTTTTAATCATATTTATATTCATCAAGAATTAATATCAAATGAAAATAACAGGTAGTTTATTAGTAAGTGGTGGTTTATTTCCACAAGTATACTCTCCAACATCTAGTTTAACCCCCTCTGCTACAGTAAGTGTTAACTTTACAAGTGCTTCTATTTTTGAATTAACACCTAATGCTAACACGATGCTTAACCTTACAGAAGTTCAAGTCGGCGTAAACAGAACAATTATTGTAACTGGAGCTGGTGGTGGATATACACTTCAACTAAATGTAGAAGGAGAAAGTGGAACATTCAACAAAATATCCGGTAACTATAATGATGCTGGATCGACTAAAAATTTTATTAATATACAGAGTGTAGCCCCAAAAGAATTTTGGTATACTATAGCACAACCCATATAACAAAAAACATTTAGTTTTATGAATATGTTTGCCCAAAATTTTTTGATTGCCCCTACACCATCACCCACACCATCTCCTACTCCAGCACCTACTCCAGCTCCAACTGCACCGGCACCTACACCTACTCCTACACCGGCAACACCTGCACCTACTCCTACACCTGCAACACCTGCACCAGCAACACCTGCTCCTGCAACACCTGCACCGGCAACACCTACACCAACACCTGCACCTGCAACACCAACACCTACTCCTGCAACACCAACACCTACTCCTGCAACACCAACACCTACTCCTGCAACTCCTGCACCTGCAACACCTACACCTACACCTTCACCTACTCCAGCACCAACTTGTACTGTAGCTGCTTTATTTTACGGTAATACAGGCGATGCTGCATGTAATGCTAATACAAGGTATACTACATATAACCCAGAAGGAGATGATGGCCCTGTAGCTAATGGTGTTGCTATTTACAGCAATAGTACTTGTAATACTCCTGCTCCTTCAAGATGGTATGCTGATTTATACGGGATTTATGATTTTTGGAATGGAAATACCTGGGCGGGTAGTGGTGGATCATGTTTTTAGGCCCTTAAAATAAATTAAGAGTAATTCATATTCTATTTGGCTACCCAGGAGACCTGTCGTATATTTACAGGGTAAATAAGTAATTAATTAAATAATAAGGTTATGTTAAATTATCAAAGCGAAGAGTTCAAAAGTTTAGAAGAATTAAGAGAAATTGCTCCATCAATTTTTACTAAAAATGGTAGTGATAATACTTCAAAGAAGTATTCACACATTCCTACTGACCAAGTAATTCGAGATTTAGAATTGTTAGGATGGAATGTTGTAGATGCTAAAGAAGTTAAGGCAAGAAAGCAAGTAGGTTATCAAAAACACTTAGTTGTATTCCGTAATTCTGATGTAGTAATCAACGGAAAAAACGGTGATACAGTGTATCCTCAAATATTATTAACCAACTCACATGATGGTAAGAATTCATTCATTTTCCAAGCTGGTTTGTTTAGAATGATTTGTGAAAATGGGTTAGTAATTGCTACTAAGCAGTTTGAAGCAATGAAAATCCGTCATATGGGTTATGATTTTGAAACACTTCAAGATGTAATTAAAAATATGATTTCAAATCTTGATTTAACAGTTGAATCAATGAACAAAATGAAACAAACTGAATTAACTGAAAAACAAACATTTGAATTTGCTAAACAATTACTCCAAACTAGAGTTGCTGGTTCTAAAAATACATTTAACGATGTTGCTGTTTTAGATGTTTTACAATCACAACGTACAGAAGATAACGGTTTTGGACTTTGGGAAACATTTAATCGTATTCAGGAAAACATAGTTGAAGGTAATTTCCAGTATTTAACTCCAAATGGTAAGCTTAGACAAGCACGCCCAATTAAGAATTTTAGACAAGATATGAATATCAATGCTAAAATGTATGAGCAAGCTTTAACGTTTGTAGCGTAATTAAATTAAATGCCCCCGAAAGGGGGCAATATTTATAACATATAAATTTATCTAAATGAAATTATCTAAATTAATAAACGAAATCGCATTAAGTAGAGGAGGAACAGTTACTGATTCTTTTTATTCTATTGCTAATAGAGCTGATGAAATTGATGGTCAAAATATAGGAAAAGATACCTATCCAATTTATGTTCAACGCTTAGGTGCCTCAGAAGATGGTAAAGTCAATGATGAAATATCTATTCGTTATGGTGATGGTCACAGAGATTATTTTACTATTTATGATTATAAATTTGGTGAAGACCCTACTGATGAAGATAATTATCAAAAAGAATATCCATTTAGTTTAGGTGTGCCAACAGGTAATAAAGATGCTCTTGAATGGGCTAAAAAATTAGGTTTTAATACTGAACCAATGGTTCGAGAAACAGAAGAAAATATGAAAGAACAAGACATAAATGACCCTACTTATATCCCACCAGGAATAGGTAAACAAGCAATCACTTTAGATGATGCACAACACGACCAACTAATGAATAAAGGATCTGTACTTATTAAAGTAGATGGTAAAACTTATCCATTAGTATGGACTGGATTCGATAAAATGGATGAAGAAGGTGATACTGATACTATGGAAGAAGAAACACTTGATGAAAGTGTAGAATTCTTTAAGAGGATTGCTTTTAAAAAGTAAATTAAAGTAAGTTTGGCTCCCTAAGGGAGCCATCGTACATTTATATATTAAATAAAGGTTATGGCATTGTTACAATTTTCAAATAAAAACAAACATGGTAATATTAGAACTCGTATATTTTACCATCCTTCTACAAGTATAAGTTATAACCCCTCAGGTTTTGGAAGTTTTACAGCTGTTAGATGTTTTAAATACGAGTATGAACATCCTGTAATGGCACCAACATTGTTAAAAAGGGATGGTAAAACATATTTAATGCCCGAGTGGAGGGAAGTACATCCTAAAACAACATTAAACGATATTATTTGGAAAAAACCAAAAGTAAAAAAACAAAATAAATTTGAAAAGAAAACATGGAAATTTGAATCATCAAGTAGTGATTCAGTTTACACAGTAACACAGGTTGATTCTGCTACCATAAACTGTAACTGTCCTGGTTTCTATAGAGCAAAAGATAGAAATTTAGGATGTAAACACGTTCAAAAAGTCAGAGCAAGTCTAACTAAATGAATTATATGAGGAAATATGCTACAAATGTTGCACTCGTACTATTATTAATGCTTGTTTCGGCTTTTGTTGAAGCAAAATCTAAACTAATTATATATAGAGATCATAGTCCTATTGTAATTAAAACTACTTCTATTTTAACAACCTTACCTAAAATAAAATCCAACACTTCAGTTCCTATTATTAAAAACCATTATAGGTTTTTAGAAGACTTAGGAATGAGAGAATCATCTAAAAATTATAAAGCCGTAAATAGATTTGGATATTTAGGTAAATACCAGTTTGGTAGAAAAACTCTTGATGCATTAGGATATAAACATATATCTAATAGAGAATTTTTATCTGATCCTGATTTACAAGAACAAATTATGGAAGATCTTTTAGTACATAATAAAAAAATACTTAGGAGATATATTAAAAAATATAATAATAAGACAATTCATGGAGTATATGTTACTGAATCAGGTATCTTAGCTGCTGCTCATTTAGCAGGAGCAGGTAATGTAAGAAGATTTTTTCGTAATGGAAAAAACTTTGCTGATGGTAATGGGACCAAAATGACTTCATATATGAAACAATTTGCAAATTATAAATTAAACATTTAAATGTTATGAAAGTAGGCAGTTACGTAATATGTATTAATGATCAATTCACAGAAGAGCAATTAAGTAAATTAAGTAAAATACCTAAAAAAGGTAATTATTATACAATTAGGGAAATAGTAGAATACCCTGAGTTTAATAGAACAGGTGTTAGTTTAGAAGAAATATCTAACCCACCTATAGAAAAAAGTGATGGTACGATGCATGAACCAACTTTTAGCATAACGCGGTTCAGAGAACTAGATATTCCATCACCATTTGAAGAAGCAATTAAAAATGTATTACTTAAAGAATTTGAACCTGCAGGAGTAGAAGATGACGGACTATTTAGAGAAATTCGTAATTAAACAGATAGAATTTTATGTCCCTAAAGGGATAGATAAACATACTCATGTTAATTCAAGAGCATATATGTACGACATTATATCTGAACTTATTGAAAATAAAGAAATTCCTATTAAGTTAGGGAGTATTAAATATTTATGTTTGAATTACAAAAGTATAATCGAAACAAAATTATCTGTTTTAAATTAAATCAATTTTTATGAAAACTATTTTAATTATTATTTTAGTTGTTGCTGCAATTGCAGGAGCAATTTTTGTTGCTACCAAGTATTTTGGATTATTTAGTGACACAGACAAGGACGGAATTCCGGACGAAGTTGAAAACGTTGTTGAAGACGTTAAAGCTACTGCTAAAGAAGTAAAACGTAGAGCAAAGAGAGTTAAAGAAGAGCTAGGAGATGTAGCTGATGCTGCTAAAGACGTTCTTGAACAAGCCGGAGATGTAGCTGCTGCTGCTAAAGGTAAACCAAGAAAAGGTCGTAAACCTAGAACTAAAAAATAAATTGAAAAAGTTACTATTAGTTTTATTAACATTAACTTATCTAAGTTGCACAGCCCAAGATAATTATGTTAAACCTGACTTAAGGACTTCAGTTGAAATCAAAAATCAAATATTTCATGTTTGGTATTCTGAAACTAAAGAACAACCCTTAGTATTAATTTATAAATCATCTAACCGTCCTAAGAATGTAGATAGAGGTTCTATGAACTTTTATACCGAAGATGATTATCATACTTCAGATAATGCAGATTATTATAGAAACGTATGGGATAAAGGACATTTAGCTCCTGCTGCTACATTTAGTGATTCTAAAGAAAATCTTAAACAAACATTTTCCTATTTAAATTGTGCTCTACAAAACCAATACCTCAATAGAGGAGCTTGGAGATTATTAGAAGAACAAGAAAGAAAATGGGACGACACACAGGAACTTGTAATTAAAATAGATATCAAATTCTCAGATTCTATTTTACCTACGGGTGCAACACTACCTTTAAGGTTTATTAAGCATGTAAAATTTACAAAGGATAATATATACAAGTGTTATGATTTTCCTAATGAACGCCCAACCAAAGATTGGGAAGAATATCAAGTAATACATGCACATTAGGTTGGTTACTTAAAATTAGGTTTGTATATTAAATAGGTTATGAAACAAAAAATTATATTCCAATCGTCAATGCCTCGTTCTGGAGGGACTTTATTACAAAATATTCTATCCCAAAATCCAGAATTTTATGCTACCCCCACATCTCCTTTACATACTATTGTAAATAATATAAAAAATAATTATACAGAAAGTAGTGTACGTAAAGGAGAACCCACTAATTTATATGATAAACCTTATATGAATTTTATTAAAAAGGGTGTAAAGGGGTATATAAAATCTATGACAAATAAACCTTATTTTTTTGATAAAGGTAGGGGTTGGTTAGATGAAGCTTATTTCCTTGATAAATTATATAAAAATTGGAAATGTATTGTTTTAGTTAGGGATCTTAGGGATATAATAGCTTCATTCGAAAAATTACATAGACAAAAACCACACATAATTCCTCAATATAGGATGGAAAATCCAAACGCAGGTAGAAGTACTAATGAAAGAACGGAAACCCAATTATTCAATTCAGTTTCTTTAAGACAAACCCTTCCTTATATATATGATTATACTTATCTAGTTTCTTTTCCAAATATTTTATTTATTAAGTATGAGGATTTATGTATTGATCCTCAATCTACTATAGAAAAAATATATGATCATATTGGTGCTAAAAAATTTACTCATAATTTTAACAAAATAAAACAATCAGTTATAGAGAATGATAATGCACATGCCTCACCTATTGATCACACTACTAGAAAAAAATTAAAACAATCTAAAACAGATGCTAAACAAATTCTAGGTGAATTTACTTATAATAAAATATATCAACAAAACAAATGGTTTTTTGAAGCATTTGGCTACCCAGAATAAATTACGTATATTTAAACATATTAATCAATAAATTATAAAGATGTCATATTTTTCAGTATTAGTTGAGTTGGAAGGTGAACCAAAAAGAAATGGTGCCCCAACTAAAATTCGTGAGATGTATTTAGTAGATGCTATGTCATGCACAGAAGCAGAAGCAAAAACCGTAAGTAAATTACGTGAAGAAGGTACCCTTACTAACTTTCAAGTTACTAAAGTAAGCGAAACAAAATATTTAGCTGTTATCTAATGAGTTATCTAGAAAAAAGTAAAGACCAATATCTTGAAATAATTACTTTAATAGATGAAAAAATCTCTAAGGGTAAGGGTATAAAGTCTTTACGTAAATCTATAATTGAAAGAATAAATCAATTAGAATACATAATAGACCATAAATGAGTAAAACATCCTCTAAAAATCGTTATACCCAACTAATGAGTTGGCTAGAAACAAGAAAACAAACTGCTAAGAGATTAAACCCTCAAAACTCACCAAGTAAATTAACTCATTATAAAAATAAAGGCAACAGCAAATCGTTATAAATGAGAATATTAGTTACAGGTGGAGCAGGGGCAGTTGGTTCAAACCTTATAAAACAACTACTAAAAAACAACCACAAAGTAACCAGTTGGGATAACTATTCATACGGATTAGAATCTAACCATGTTGATGGATGTAATTATCTAAGAATTGATACTAGAGAAGCCGAACAAGCATTTGATCCAAATTTCGATTTAGTATACCATTTAGGTGAATATTCTAAAGTAGTTCCATCATTTGATAAAATAAACGAAGTATTTGAATATAACATTAGAGGTAGCTTTGCATTAATAGAACAATGCAAAAAACATAATGTACCAATTGTATATGCTGCTTCATCTACTAGGTTACATGCCGATGAAAAACAATCACCATATTCATTTTTTAAATCAACAGTAGCTAATTTAATAAAGGGTTATGGTGAATGGTATGGATTAAAATATAATATATGTTATTTCTTTAATGTATATGGTCCTAAAACAGAAACATGGGGTAATGAATGGCAAACCGTTATAAACATATTTCTAAACCAATATAAAGAGGATAAACCATTAACTGTAACAGGCAACGGTTCTCAACGTAGAGATTTTACTCATGTAGATGATATAGTACAAGGTTTAATACTAGCAGGTAACAATATAAAAAACCATGAATTTCAATTAGGTAGTGGTGAGGAGTACTCTATATTAGATATAGCTAAAACATTTAACCACCCAATTGAGTTTATAGAGGCGAGAAAGGGTGATAGAGAAAAGGGGGTAGCAGATATAGGGGAAACCAAATTGATATTAGGTTACGAACCAAAATACAATGTAAAAAATTACATCCAAAATGAAATTAGAAGTAGGTAATAATCAAGGTTACGTTATTGTAGAAGACAATACGGGAAAAATACTATCGGTACTAGTAAAAAAAACAGTTAAGAATAAATTCGACTTTATTAATACAAAAAGTTACACAAGTAAAAATAACAAACACAAAACTATATAATATGACACTAGAAGAAGTAGCAATGCACCATCGAATTAATCCCAACAGTTTAAACACAAAAGATGATGCGTTAAAAATAGGGATCAAATCAATTAAAGAACTAGTGCCAATAATGGAAAAAAGGGGCGTAGGTAAAAACACAATAAGTGATATAAAAAGGCTAGGATTATTCTTTCAAGATGTAATAAACACATCAATGTAAAAAAACATAATAAAAAAACTAATAATAAATCCAGC
>Ga0208898_1000792_pt1 | contig 22988 bp, 15 predicted proteins | sample VirMetDEL_Mar_4_FD_184513 | JGI IMG/M metagenome (GOLD analysis project Ga0208898, IMG submission 184513) | Aqueous microbial communities from the Delaware River and Bay under freshwater to marine salinity gradient to study organic matter... | ecosystem: Environmental > Aquatic > Marine >...
CAATAAAACCAAGTGCATTAGATATCCTAAGTTGGTCAGTTATAATTGCCGACATTTTCTAACATTTTTTTGATTATTTATAACCAATTTTATGGTTCATAATCATAATTTGAGAATTTCAATGGATTAACTCTTTGAACTATTGGATTATTATCAATTAAGAAAGATTTTGGATCAATTCTCTTCGATAAATTAGAAATTTTGCCCCAACTAAATTGACCAATATCATTGATGTATGAAGCACCAAAGTCATCATATAAAGTAGAAACAGCACATATAATCCTTCTGACCAAAATATTGCCATATTTGGGACTGAACTTATTAACAGTAACTGCTGGGAAAATAACTTGATATATATTATTCAAATTTGTAGAAATTCCTATAACATTTCCTGCATTGTTATAAGTTGTGTTTGGGGAATTTGCAATATTTGCATTGCTTATAGAAAAGTAGTCTCCTAGATCCAACTGAGATACTGTAATTGCAGATCCAACAACAGTATTTCCTATGAATGCAGAATCTCTAAGAATAGAATCTTCTGGAATATATAAATCAAATACCAAACCAGGTACAACAACAGGACCAATAGGAATACTTGCAATTGTAGTAACTCCAACAATTACTCCATAGTCTCCAAAGAAAGAAACATCTGGTATTACTTCAGTCTTAACTGTGGGTGGATCGATTGAAATTTGTGGAGTTTCAATTTGAGAAACTTCAAACTGTATTGGTCTTGATAAAGGATAATTTCTAAAAGTTTCACCAATTCCAGGATTATCAAATACATCAACTTCTAAAATATCACCAACAGAGTATCTAAATCCTTTATTCGTAATATTAATATTAGTCCTATCAATTATGAAGTTTTGAGTAATTGGATCAACTAATAGGTTAACATCAGCAGATGCGTTTTGACCAATACCAGTCTTCGTTTTAAGTCTGGCAGAAGTAAAGGTACTGTTTGATGAATTTAAAGTTTCTGGAAAACCAAGACCTTCAGTTTTAACTCTTAAAGATTTTATTGGACCATAAGTATATCCTATTCCAGAATTTGTTACTGTTATAGAATTTACGGACCCAGAAGAAATAGTTGCTGTTGCTGTTGCAAACTCTGTAGAATCCAATGTTTCAATATCGGCAACAAATCCAGATTCGAACAGATTTATTTCTTCACCAACTTCAAATATATTCAAACTTGTTGGGATAACTTGAATAAAATTATCAGATGTAATTCCAGCAAGAACTCCAGAAGCACGACTATTTCTACCAAGCAAAAATTCTCCAATAGTCGCTGTCGAAATTCCAGTTGTGGATATAGTACCAACTATATTATCAATATTGGTCAATCCAATTCCAATTGGAGATGGATTTGTAAAATATGGATATTGAATAGAAACATTTGGAGCAGTTGTATAACCTTCGCCACCATCAAGAACTAAAATGGAAGATACCTCACCATTAACAACCTGACATGTTCCAATTGCAGGTGATTTTTGTTCTTGATCAATTATTTTAATCAAATTTCTTTCTTTATCCTCAATAGTTTCTGCTGCATTATCAAAGAATGGTTTCAATGTGTCAACATAAAATTCAGTTGAAGATGGAGTTATTTCTGATATTATTTTTGCGGAAGGATATATACTTGCCTCATTATAAACTCTATCTTTTCCAATAAATTGCCCATCAATAACAAGATCTTCAGTTTGTTTTGATAGTAAAACAGGTCTTAACAAATTAAAGTCTTCGACAATACCTTTGTCAGAGTAAATAAAAGTATTTGCAAAGTCGGATGCGACAATATCAGAAACAATTCTTTCATTCTCATTTAATTTTTTAACATCATTTGTAATAGTTAATGAATCTCCAATTTTAACATTTTCTAAAACATCAACATCAATTACATCAACATCACTATTTCCTCTATAGAATATTATAGTGACAGTGTCTCCAAATTTTGGAGGTTCTGGGAACACTATAATACTTCCGCCATTAAATTCATATCCTTCACCAGGAACTTGGAGAATATCATTAAATAGAACTATTAAAGTTGCTTCGATATCAATTGCAGATCCTTTTTTAGCTCTAATGGACTTAATTTCTCCATTGATTTTGATTGGGAAAATCTTTCTTCTATTATCGAATAAATCGTCGAATTTATCAATAACTTGAAGATCACCGATAGACCAAGAAGAAAACTTAGTGTCATATACATCATCTATGAATATTTGGAATTCACTAAATGGATATTGCGTATTTGTGGGTATTCCAATCAATCCATCAGTTGGAATTGTTAATATCTCAAAAGGTCTATACCCATATCCATTATTTACAAATTTAAAGTCAATAACACTACCATCTTCACCAACTAATATATTTAATTTTGCACCAGTTCCAATTCCTATAGAAGGAGAATCTGAACTATAAATTAATGGAATGTTATAATATCCTATAGGCGAATCAAATTCAATATTTGGTGGCGAAAATCTTCTGATAGTTACTACATCATTGGAAGTAATTGTTGATAGTGGACTGTCAAGTGTAATGAAAGTATTTCCAATTCCCGTAATTTTTACATTAAAATCTGAATTTACTGTAATATAATTATTAATATTATTAATATTTTTAATATTATTAACATAAAGAACAGTTGATCCAGCAGCAATTGATTCAGATGCTCTTGTGTCAAATACATCATAGAAAGAAGTAAATGCAATTCCAGGATCAACAAAATTTATTGAAGTTGAAATTGATCCTGAAATTACAGTTGTAAATCCAATATAATTTACGTCATAATCACCACTACTTTCCGTTCTAATTCCAATATCAACTATTTCTGTAGACAATTCTGTTAGTTTTACTGAAATTCTGGATCCTGCAGGAATATCTTCATCTAAAGCACTGGATAGTGTAATTGTAGAAGCAATTGGATCATATGCAGTAATTTCCACATCATTATATACCGTACCTATTCCAGTACTACATAATGCTCTTGAAGAATATGGAAGTTTGTCAAATAAACTTTTTTCATCAACGACTTCTAAAGTAAATGTTCCAGAAACTGCAATAGAAGATGTAGAAACAAAAATTTCTTTACCATCAACTAATCTATATCCACTTCCAGTAGAACCAATAGTTATGTTTGAAATTGATCCAGTATCATCAATAGTGACTGTTGCGCCAGCAGTTTTTAATGGTTGATATCCAGAACCAAATGTAGAACCAGTGCTAACTATTATGCCACCAACGGGAAGGTTTGTTGAATTAATATCATCAAGATTTGAAACTTCATCCTGTTGCTTAAAGATTATTGTTGTTTCTCCTCCAAGGTTTCGACTTAGTGTAAACGAACCTTCTGGATTACTATCCTCATCAAAAGGAGTTTGAAGTATATTTTTAACCAGAACAAACAGGTTTGATGTTGAAATACCAGATACTGGTAAACCTTTCTCCTTCAAAATAAACTCACTTGTAATTCCAGTAAATTCTTCAGAAAGACCATCTAATAAAATATTGTCAGAGTATGTTGGATTTTCTCCATTAATTTCTCCACTTTTATTAAATATTCTTCCGGAGAAAGAAGAACCAGTAGAAATTCCAACAAAATCAACTTCATCTGGTTTTGGATTTTTTGGTGTTATTGGAAGTGGACCATATGGAGGATCATAGAAATGGATTGTATTGTCAACAATATTATAATCTCCAACTAATTTTGTACAAGCAGTACCAACAGTATGGACTCCTGGTAATGATCCCAACCAGAATCTATTAACAAGTAGTGTATTCGTTGCACCAAATCCAACAACTTTAACTCTGAGAATTTCATTATCTACTTGGAAAACATCTCCACCAATAAACACATTTGGATTTGTTACTTTAACTCTCACATCTTTCAGTCCTAAAGGTTCTGCCAAAGTTGTTTCGAACGAAGTTGAAACAATAGGTGCCTGAATCATATTATCAATAGTAATTAATGATCTAGAATTTCCTCTCTTACCTGTTAATGTATGATTTGTTCCTGTCCCATAACTCACCAAATCCAGATATTCAGGAACAGATCTTAATGCCTGAGATGCCGATGCAGAAACTCTTATATTAATATCGTTTTCTTTAATAATGTAAAGAGTTGATGGAAGTATATCTGTTACACCTATTCCCGGAATATCAGTTAATGCAATTCTAATCGGATCATCTCCATTTGGATCATATACAACTTCTTCTCCAGTACTAAAATAATGATTTGGTATTTTAATAGTGTCATCAAACAAATTAACTGAAACAAAACTAGAAGCATTGAAAACTCTTCTTAAAATGCGATTATTTTTATAGAATAGTTCAAATGATCTTCTAATTGCATTCTGAGTTCCAATATAATCTGTAGTATATGAATTAATTTGAGACTCATTTAATGGTAATATAAGTTTATCTGGAGTTTCTGGTGCTTCCGTAATTGTCTTAACTCCCTGATAATAATATCTAATGCTAATATTTCTATCTGGCAGTGGAGTAAAGAATAATCTACATCTATTTCCTACAATTTCTGTTGTAATTGTTCCAAGTCCAACTAAAGAATCGTCACTAATAACAGAACCAAATTGAGTTTCATATACATCCAAATCATTATTTACAGTTGTAAGTTCTAGAGAATTGTATATACCATTAGTCGTGTCTTCAATAGAGAGATAATAATATGCACCACCATATACTAAAGTATGCTGATGAACTTCAACTTTTGTGGGAGAAGGACTTAATGGAATGTTTACAAATCCAGACTCTAATCTAGTATTACTTAATGCTAATAAACCTGATGTTGTTCTTGTAATATCTGCAACAGAAATATTTAAAACATTAACTTCTAGTGTTGATCCATATGCAACTGTAGGAGTTGCATTGACAATTAAATCTGATCCCAAGATTTCTGCACTATAAGTTGCAAATCCTATTGGGGGATTTACCGCTTCTGTATACAACTTTCCATATTCGGTTATGTAAACATCTGTTCCATTATGAGTGAGGTTTAGTTCTACAGATTCTCTAAATTGACCAGTTTGGTCATTTAAAGTAACTAGAACCTTGGAGGATCTATTTGAAAGATGAACTGTTGATATTCCAATTGTATCAGTTGACCCGCTAGGAATAGTTGTTTTTTGGTTGTCTATAGTTACAATATTGCCCAATTCGTATGATTCAGTTGTAGTTGATCCTAGACCAACAAAAGTATCGAACAAACTATATGAAACCAACTCAATATCAAAATCATTAAATTCAAAATCAAAAGGATTAAAAGTAATTTCTCCAAAATTTCCATTAATTGCAAATTCAAAATTACCAAGTTCCTCTAGAGTATCTAATCTTCCATATTGATTAACATATCCATTTAAATCATCATGTATTATGGAAAGTATTCCAAACTGCCTTTCATTAAAGAACAATTTATCTTTAACGTATGTAAAATATTTTCTATACCTAGTTTGGAAGATTGGGAATCTATCTGCAACAACAAATTTTTCTTCCCTTGGAATGTTATTAAATTCGCCACTAAAATCATCTATTGTCAAAACTCTATTTCCAATAGACTCTGCAAAATCTTGAATTGGAATCGTATTGAATACAATTTGGTCAGATGCAATTCTTCCATCAAGCAAATATGCATTTTCCGAAACCATATCGAAATCCACATAAGAATTTAAATCAACTACCGAAATTAAATCGGAAACTGAGTTTAACTCTGAATATGAAATTGTGGTTTTATTTTCTTCCCCAGTAAAAGATTCAACCTCAAAAGTGGAGAATTTCTTAAATCCAGAAACATGATTGAGACTTGATACTGCATCTTCCCATTCAGAGAATTGTGTTTTGGATTTTAAGTCATATGAGAAGTATTGATAATAGAAACTATCCTGAATTCTTTGACTATTATCATTGAGGAATCCTATATTAGTGTCCCAACCTCTAGTAACTTCAGCTGAAGAACTTGTCTTATATTCAGATTCATAGAATTGTACTGTTCCAACAACTCCAGTTAAGTTTGAAGTCCTTCCTGTGATTTTATCACCAGTTACAAACTTATCATCGGATAGAATGCTAACAAATTCATTATCCCTATCCCAATACTCAACAATACCAGTAAATCCACTAGTACTAGTGACTTGTTCACCAAGAATAAAATTATTTTTTTGGAGAGTTATATTGAAAGTTGGAAAATAACTTTGAGGAACAACATATCCAAAAGAATTGACTGGTCTATAATCTCCTGGAATTTCATCACCTTCCAAGTAGTCAGTCATATCAATTGAGAAACTTGCGCCACTGCCACCGATAGCTTTGTTTACATTTTCTACTGTAAATAAAGCATATCCATAATTTTCGGAATTGATTCCTTTTACATTTTGATTTATAGTAACCTCATTTGTAATAGGATCAAAAATAATATCATTAACTCTAAAGTTTTCCAATAAAACTTTATCTCCATCATCAAAAGGAAAATCTGCTTCACTGCTGAATGATGGATTTAGTATGAAAGTTAATACCTTCGAATCTACATTATATGATACACTTCTAACGCTGATTCCGTTTGAATTATTGATTGGCACAATAATTGGAGTCTTATTAAAAAGACCAGAACTATTTTGAATAATTTCAACCTTATAATCTTCTGGAATAAACTTCAACTCTGATTGAGAATCAAACTCATTTGTCAATCCATCAAGAACTATTAAATTCGGTATAAGAGTATAATCTTTACCAATAGTTAGCACTTCAATATCTTTAAATATGCTTAATGGCTCTACATTAATTAATTGGGGCAAATTGCCAGTTGGTCTCAAGCTATAATCTACACTATAATCAAATCCAATATTTTGAACATCTACTTTTTTAACAAATCCAATTTTTCTACTGGAAGGAAATAATAATGCTCCGGTTCCAGTTTTTGAAGTAATTGATGTAATTCCTGGCAACACTCTGTACTTTCTATCTCTAGAAAGTACATCCACTTTAGAAATGGATCCAGTTGTTGAATATGAGGATGTATTATATGAAAGTGAGGAATTTGTTTTTAAGTAAGATGTTTTTTCTGGTCTAGTCGATATAAAATATTCAAAATAATTTGAACCGGTAGATTTAACTCTTTTTCTTCCAGAATATACACTATCCAAAACGAACAAAGTGCTGTCATTTTCAATATTCTCATTATCAACCCTATATTCAGTTTTAGAATCCGGAATGTTTAAATTTGTATTTGCTAAAGATAACTTATAATAAAGTTTTTTTGGAGTATTTTCATTTATTTGCAGCCTTAATTTTGCAAAATTTTCAACTCCAATTTTACCAGATTTTGTTACAGTAAAAGAATCATCTTTTTCAGATTTTATAAACTTATTTACAAAATTTTCATCGGAATATAAATCAAAATCAAAAGCAGGAACAGAATTTGCGTTATTTACAAATGATAAAGATTTGTCAGTCAGGTCAAAGTTTATAATTTGGTTTTTATATAACTCTATTGATGGATTTACTTGAGAAATTTCTCCAAATGAAGTAATTGTAATATCAATAACACTAGGATTTTTTGAGATAGAGTCCTGATAAGTTTCAGAAAGACTGAAACTATTATCATCTTTAACAACAATATAGAAAATTTTATTATTTTCTATTGAAGAAGTTAAATCATCTGTGGTGTGTATAACTTTTTCACCAGTAGAGTATCCATGATTTGAAATTGGAATTGTATTATCTATTGGATTTGTTTGAACAAATTCTTTAGGTTCAAATACAAGTCTTCTATTTTCATCATTATATTTTACAATAAAAGTTTTTTCTGAAGTATCTTTTACTTTAATATCGACAGATTCATTGTAAAATAGAGATGGGTCTTGTAAAGTTCTTACTCTTGCAACATTTTTGGCAATCTTACCAACCAAAGTATCCGAATTATCTGTTCTAATACTGTGATATTTTCTAGATCCAACGTTAGTATAATAAAATAAAGTTGCATTGGACACTGGATTCAGATATTCACCGGTTGTAGTTAACCCCACAATATCTGTGGAAATTCCAATATAATTTTGATCGAACACATATGCATACAAATCACTAGGATCAGTCAAAGGAAATTCATTTATTTTGTCTTCCGACACTAAAATTTGAGATCCTGTATTATTACTGTATACAATTTTATCACCAGTTTTAAGTCCATGATTTGGCAAATATATTTGCCTTGTATTAATATTTCTAACAATCCATTTTTGAACGTATGATGTTACTCCAGTCCCAACAATAGAATTTATTTGTGTTGTGGATAAATCGCTTACATTATAGTCTATTGTTATAGAACTAAATCCAACATTAAGAACTTCAACTTCTTCAATATTGTCAAATTCAGTGTTAGATGATCCTGTCAAATTTATAAAATCGCCAATTTTGAAGTTTGATGAATTTATGAAATTGTTAAACACTAAACCAACTTTAGGTTCGGGATCTCCAGATACTAAAGTATCGGTAGAAATTCCAACTTGATAATTTAATGGATCAATTTCAAGTAAAATATTTGATATACTTCTTTCGCCTGTACCAATACCAATAGAAACTGAAGGATCAAAATATATTTCTTTGTTTATTGGATAATTTTTATCCCCAAAAAATACTGGAGATGAAACATCATCAACAGCAGAAACTTCAAAAAATCTTGGTTTTTCAACTAAAATTGATCCAGCTGGATGGGAAGCAATTCCAGCAAGAGTTCTTAAAATTCTTATTTGGGAATTTTCCGGTATGACATTTAGAACTTTAAATTCCTCATCACCAATTTGATAAATGTCACTTGGTCTTATGGCAGATTCCTTTAAATTTCCATTTACTGAGATTAGTTTTGGTATAAAATTATCTGAGATTCCTCCTACATCAATTTGTTCATTTAATATTAATTCGTTTGTAAATACAGTAATAGTTGAACTAATATCTTTTTTTCTATTTGTAAGCAATTCATCCAATCCAATTATTGATATAAGGTCTCCATCATTTAGATTATGTGGATCAGATGATACGCCAATAACAGAATTTGAAAAACTAGAAGATCCAAATTCAACATTTGGTATTTTTGTGGATATTAAAGATATTTCCTCAACTTCTTTTCCGGAAATTTCGGATACTTCAGCAAAAGATTCATTTCCAAATTCATCTTTAGCAAATTTAATTTTATCACCTACAGAATAATTTTCTCCTCCGGATATTATAGTAACTTCATCAATTATACCTCTTTCAGTTCTAGATACTTTGTTTAATTGATCTTCATAGTCAATAGGGTTGAATATAAAATCATACCCTGCAGTATCACTCAAAAGTTTATACTTATTTGTATTTCTAACCAATCCCAAATCTTCAAAAGATGCCGAATTTTGACTACTATCAGTAGTACTATCAAAATTAAATTCAATAGGAGTAGATTTGTATTGATTTCCAATAAAATATGGGAAAATAGGTCTTAAGTATTTTTGGCTGAATTGAGTATCAACTTCTCCCAATGTTGAAAAATACGCATAAACTCCATTAGGATACTCCGGAGTTACACATAATCTTCCATTATATTCATCAAGATCACCACTATCAAAGTATGAATAATCTTCGACAAAAAATCCTATTGGGAAAAAAACAGTACTTGGTCTATTTGGTTTTAAAGAAATAGAATAACCAGACTGCATTTTTTTAACTAATCCACCTCCAACTGGATTAGTAAATCCAAATGGACCATAAATTGGATTTCCATCGTATGCCCAACCTATAATTGGAGAGTGTGTAGTTGATTCAGAAGACTCATTTCCATTAAAATCTACTTCCAAATCTTTTTTATAAAAAATTTGATCAAGTTCTATTCTAGAAACTAAAAGATTTTCTCTTAATTTTCTTGGTGCATATGAATGTGTTAATTGAGTAATTCTTTCACCATCTTCATTTTTAGTATCATAAAGAAAAATATCATTTGATGTAATCTCATTTTTAAAGATCGATCTTTCTACATTATTTACATTCCATCTTTGTATAGAAATATCAAATGCTGCTCCAGATCCAGAAGATACAACTCTAAGAGAAGTTCCATTGGAATCATAGTTTATTCCTTCCGATGTAACTACTACATCAATAATCCTACCATTGGAAATTTTTGGTATCAAATTAGCACCAGATCCAATACCATCAATTTCAATAGTAGGAGTGGAATTATAATTAGATCCACCATTAACAATCAATACTCTTTTAATTTGTCCGTTTACGATAATTGGACTTAACTCACATCCAGAACCATTTTTTACTTCAATTAATGGTTGTCTATTATAATTTAATATATTTTCCGATCCATAGTTAGATCCGCCATTTTCAATCGATGTTGAGAAAAGTTCACCAGAAAATGATGGTATAATTTTAGCACTAATATCATCTAAAGGTAGAGATCTATTTTTAAAATCGCCAACTATTTCAACTTTAATTGGTTGATAATTTAGAATATAAGGACCTACACCAAAATCAGTAAAATTGACAAATATGTTTCTATTTAAATTAAATTCTTTTGGATCTGAAGGATTTGTATTAATTCCACATAGTCTAAACTCGTTATTATCAACAACGCTGACATAATATTCAGTATTTGTAGTTAATCCAGATATAGAAGTTCCTTCAGAGTTATATACAACTATTTCGCCAGTTTTATATCCATGGTCATCAATTTTTATAGAATTTCTATAAAGATCTACATTTGAGTTTTTAAATGTAAGTTTTTTATTTGTATAATTTTTTCCAGATCGTATTACTCTAATAGATCCAATCTTTGATTTTTTATTAACACTTTTCAAATAATGTTTTCCGGGAGCAAGGGAAGTTAAAATTATTGGGTTTGTTTTATTGATAGAATCCAAGAATGTTCCATAAACTTTTAACGTAAAATCAGAATCTGGGGAGATAAAATAATCGACATCTCTTTGCAAACCTTCAATTGGAACATCTGTATAATCATATCTAACCCTTTCACCCTCATAAAACTTGTGCTTTAAATTAAATGTGATAGTATAATTTGACAAATTTACTTGATTACTCTCAGCAATAAATTCCACAAAATGATCAAATACAGTCATATTTGGAACTGCTATAGCATTTGCACCATTTCCACCCGATATTCTTATTTCGGGAATGCCATCATAATCAAATCCACCATCCAAAACTTCAATTTTATTCAGAGATCCTCTGATATGTGAAATTACCGATGCACCAGAACCTGATGAATCTATAATATTGAGAATTGGTGGATTTATAACATCATATCCACTTCCAAAAGATTTTGGTTCAACTTTATCAACAGATCCATAATATATAAAATCATTTGACTTATAATTTTGAATTTCTACTCCATTGGCAAGAATGCCAATATTTCCAGAAGGAGTTAAACTTCTTTCATTTGGTTCTAATGGTTTTGCAATTTTTTTGAAAATATTTTTTGGAGATATTGATCTATTGAAATTAGATTGCTCATCATCAGTAGTATTCTGGAAGAAAATTAGTTCATTTGTAGATCTAAAAAATTTATTTTGGGACCCCACCAATCGAGTTGTTGAGTTGGATAATCCAACATCGAGAAATATATTATTGTCAATATTATTTCTACTACTAGAAAGTTTTATTTGAGTCGAATTATTAAATGATCCAAGAACTTTTGCATAATAAATTCCTTGATCAATATTTAAAGAATTTCCATCAGGTCCAGATTGATAATAAAGAGCATCTCCAGTAACAAATGAATTTTTTCCAATATTTAAAATTTTATCAATTTTTTGAGAATCATTGGCATTAATTTCTTCAGTGATAAAAAAGTCTTCGCCAAGAGTTATAGTTTCATCACTTAATGCAATAGATTCTTTTCCATATTTTGGCAATGATTGGGAAGAAACATATAGCACATCATCTGTTCCTTTATATACATTTTGAACATCAGTAACATAGATATCATTAGATTCTGGAAAAGTTTGAGAGTTGTAAGTAAACTTAAACTTTCCAGATTTTCTTTCAATTTTATATTTTTGAGAAGAATCAAAATTAAGAGGTAATGAAATATTTAAAGTGAAAATGTCTTTTACAGATTCAACAACCGCATCATAAGTCTTCAAAGGTCCAGTGATTGATGTTAGTATTGCTTCATCTCCAGCATAAAATATATGATCATCATACAGAGAGAGTGTATATATGCTATTTTGCTGATTACTAATTGAAATGGATTTAATATTATAAGAAGGTGATATATTAAATTTCCAATCATTGTACTTTGATTCTTTGAGATCTTTTCCCAAAGTTCTCAAATTAACTCTATTTCCACTAACAATATACCTAGAATTTGGATCAACTACTGCTTCGGATAAAACCCCTGTAATTCTAAACTTGATAGGATTTTCGTCATCACCAAAAGTCAATCCACCTTCACAAGTATAATTCAAATAAATGTTTGTTTTCTTTGAAATGCTTCTTGTTACCAGACAACCTAAAAATTGATTTAAATTTTTTCTTTCATACGTAATTGTCTGGGTTGTATTGTCATCATAGTATACTATGAGAGATCCATTCTTTTCTGGAAATCCATATGTACTATCTACAGTTATTTGAGTTGATCCCGGAACAACATCTTCAACAATTATTGTTTTTGGACCAATTACAAATTCTCCATAGACTGATCCTCTCAAATTAATATCTTTATTAAAATCAAAATCAAGACCTAAGATATAATAAGTCTGTTCTTCTCTATTGATTGTTTCAACTTTATTGACAGTTCCATAAGCAGAAGAAATAAATTCTTTGCCATCTACAATTAGAGTATTTTGAAATATTGTAGTATTAACAAGATCTTTTGGATCACCATCGATTGCTTCAACAACTAATTGCTGATTTTTTCTATATTGAGCATCTGAAGGTCTAATCAGATAATCCCTTGGTTTAATTACCTGAACATCGTCACCAAATAACGCTTTAAATAATATTTTATACGAAGCATCTGTTCCCTTTGCAGTATAAAAATCCTTTAATTGCTTTATCAGTATATTTTTATTGATTTTTAAGGAAGAACCGCTAAAAAAGGATCTATCTTCAAAACCTGGAGCAAACTGAGATTTTATTTTTTTAAAAAATTCATTAATGAATAAAATATTCAAGTTTTTAACAGTAGAAGAACTTGAATGCTTTTCTGCACTTGTTGATTCAAATTCTAATCCATTTTCATAAGAAGTAATGCCACTAAAACCTCTAATACAATCATTGAAGGATGAATAACTTTTTGACTTGTAAAAAATAATTTCACCATCAATTTGAATCAATCCATGTGTATCAGGAAATCCCAATGTATTTTTAACAAAAATGCTAGTGTCGGAAAAAGAAACATCCTTAGTTAAAGTTGTAGTTTCAATTAAATTAGTAAGATTGTCAAGTTTAACATACTGGTCAATATTTTGAAGTATATCTAAAACCCCTCCCTTATACTCAAGTCCAGAATAATATTCTACAAATAGACTTTCAACTAGAGGATAATTTTCCCTAACGAAATTGGGAAGTTGGTTTTTTACAACATTACTAATTTTAATCCTTGATTTTTGCATTTCTATTATTCTCTAATTAATTTTCCATTCGTATAACTTGAGGTTGTAATATAGTTACTTCCGGAAATATCATTTCCGGAAGAAATATTGTCAGGAACAGAAGTGACTGTTAGTTTATTAGTATCAAGTTGTAAATATAAATCTTGCAATCCAATGACGTCATTGGATTTTGGAGTCACTGAAATTTCAACAATGGATTCTCCACTATCTATAACAGTTGAAACTATGTTAATTGGATTTAAAAGTACCTCACCTTTCACATAATCTACAGTTCCTACAGATTGTCTGACCTGTATTGGATTTTCGGATTCTGTTGATAATTTAAACAAAAATAGATTTCCAGTTTTCTGGTCTGGATTTGGTTTATCTGCAATATAAACTACGCCAGTAATTCCAGAAACAGAAAAACCAGAAGTTTTTATGTTGTATCCACTTAAACTATTGATATGAATTTGGTTACCAAAACAAATTTCATATTCTGCAAATTGATTAACTGATGCTCTAAAATCCCTTCTTAAAGAAACTTTTGTAATATTTGAAGTGATTGACTTGTCACTCTGATCAATTATATTCAAAACTTTACTATATTTAAATCTGATATCACTCTGATCAGACTCAAGAGATTTTGAATATTTTTCTAAATTAGAAATTACTTTATTTTTTGGAGTTTGACCATTATCAGTTAAGTTTTCATTATAATAAATTGTACTATCAAGTTCAATGTATAAGTATTTTAAATCAATAACATCAACTACAATTCCAGCAACAGTATATTTTCTAAGCATATTCTTCAAATTCTGAGCTGCACTTGAAGATAAAAATGTTCCACTTTGAGGTTTGACCGCGACAAAAACTTTTCCATATCTTGGCGGATTTAAATCTTCTCCACCAAAAACGTTTACAGATTCTAATTCTGGAAAAATTCTTGGAACAATTGCCTTGAAGTCATTTGCTGTTACTGCTCTATTTTGTGAAGAGTAGTATTTTGGCGAATAATTTCTAATTGATTGAACAGATTCAATCTCATTACCACCATAAGATGTAGTATTTGTTTCAATTGTGGAGATTCCCCTAGTAACTAAACCAGTATTAGAGTTTAATTTTCCAGTAAAGGTAAACTGAGATAGATTATTTCCAAGTGGTCCATTAGAAACAACGTATGATGCTTTAATTAAATTATTATTTTCTAATTTATTTCCAAAAATTCCATCTCCAAAAATTAATTCATATTTTTGATCGGCAATTTCTTGAATGAAAAATATCTTTGAATCTGATTCAACATCAATAATATCTTGTGCTAACTTATATCGAGTTGAAATCGTACTTAAAGAATTTTTAAATACAGACACTGATAAAGTGCTTATGTCAACATTTGCATTGTCAATAATATATCTTTGAGGTGGATTAGGTATTAATGAACTTACGAAAAACTCACTTGATAACAAAGTTCCTTCACAAATTTCAATATTATCAAAGAATGCAATTCCATTTACAACAGGAACTGTAATATCTTCTTTTATGACAAAAGTATAACTTTCCCCACTAAAATCAGATTCTGTAGTGCATACAATTCCTTTAGATAGAGTTACAATTCTTGGAATTGATGGATAATCAGATACATCAACGAAAAATGATATATTTGCTTTTGCTGCAGTTCTTGATCTTGGAACATAACCAATATTTCTTGCTAGTGAAACTACATTTTCTCTAAGAGTTGCACTATCAATAAAAACTTCACCGCTAACCATGTTAGCATTGTATGAAGAGATGTATGTATTATAAGCAAGAATATCTATCAAGACCGACAAATTCGATCCTTCAAAATCATAATCCGTAAAATCTGAACTTGATCGAAGGTAATCTTTAATTGATGACCTTATTTGATCAAAGTCTAAGTCTGTAAAATTTATTATTGCCATTTATCGGGTTGGCTGTAATACAAAAACTAACTGTTGTGGTGGAACATCTATACCTATAATGTTATATCTAATAGTAACATTAAATTCATTGTTATCAAAATTAGGTTCAACCAAAACTTTCGTTAAAGAAACTCTTGGTTCATAAGATCTAATAGTACTTTCAATTTGAGATTTAATTGTACTTGCAGAAATTGCATCTATATTTTCAAACAGCGACTGGCTAATGTCAGATCCAACATCTGGATTAAAAAATCTTTCCCCTGGTAGGGTTAATACTAAATTACGAACTGACCTAGCAATCGCCGTTTCATTCTTAAGAGCCAAAACATCGAAAGTCAATGGACTGACCTGAAGAGATAAACTAATATCCTTGAATGATTTACTAATTCTCTCTAAAGGCATTTATATAAAGATATAGTCTCAAATTATTTATTAAGGATTTTGACCGTAAAATGGTTCAGTCCCATAAGACCAATCATCATAGTCATTATCATTGCGAATTTTCTCATGAATTTCATTCTGGTGAGCAAAATCGTGCTTTTTTGGAGTAATATCGTCGTTATTAATCTCCCTGAGCATCTGTTTTTTAGAATCTGATGATGTTTTGCACCAATAATCAGTGATCAGACTCGTTGTTCCCCAAATTTCTTTCATATAATTTACGTCCCTATCTGGATTTGGTTGAATTGCCATCTGTTTGTTCCTTTTTTGAGGGTTAAACAGAACTTTTTAAGGGGTTTCTATCCCTTTTGAGGTATTTTATGGTCTTTACCTAGAATTTCCTCAAGCAGTTCCTTGTTCCAATGCTCATAATATTTGGTTTTTGATAGATTTTCTCTAGATTTTTCTAATTTTTCTCTAGATTGAGATAAAATTAAATTATATTTACCATTATTTGTTTGAATACCTTGTATAAAAGTTTTATAATGACCACAATCCTCTAAAAATATGTAGTCTTTGTAGATATTATTGTAGATTTCGCACCACATCTGTATTGCAGAAGCATCTAGGTAGTCCTCAACAACAAAAATGACGACATCATACCCCTTTAAAGGCATAATATCGTCAATATTTGATAGTATAATTTTATAAGAAGCAGTTGAAGAGAAGGGGCAAATTGCAAAATTACCCAATTCGGGTCTTAATTTTGATATTTTGAAGATCCAATTCTGGATATGCTCTTCAATTTCCTTCATTTTGGATTTCCCCCTCTTCTTTTGCCTCAAAAGAGAGACTTTGGATGACCGGATATAAGAATCAACCCTGTCCCCTACTACGCTTACGTGCTTTATTACGAGAAGTTGCAGCATACTTGGTATGTTTGCCAGAACCCTGCCGTGTTTTTTTGGGTTTTGATTCAATTAAAACACCACCATTAAAAGAAGGTCTCTTAGCCATTTACAATTTCCTCCAATTTAAGTTCATTCGGATCAATTTCAACACCCTCATAAAATTCATATGAAAGTTCTGAAAGGACTTCCGCACATTCTTCATGAGAAAGTCCTGTATACATTATTTCCCCTTTGTAGAGAATATTAAACATTATCAGATAATACGAGTCTTTTCGTGCCCAACGCGAATGCGAGGATCACACCAAATCTCATATCCCTGATCTTTTGCATCAAGACAGAAGGAAACATCCTCTCCACACATATCTTGTACTGCACCAGATTCAAAAACTTGCATCTTCGGAGCAAACCAAGGATATTCAAGATTCTCAAAGACTCCATTCTGAATTAATACCCAACCAAATCCTGTATAATCAACAGTAAATGGTTTCTTACGCTTACTGATACTCTCAACAGTTTCGTGATTCATCACACCACCATTGTTACGGAAATCATCTTCCTCTAACCAATGTGCTACAGAAGTTGTACGACCATCTTCTGTCGCATACCATCCAGCAACAATACCACGCTGCTTAGATGTATCAACAACTCCTTCATCATCAATTGCTTCAGCAGGAAATGCCAAATCACAAAGTTGCCAAAACTTCTCAGTATTGAAAACAATATCACTATCAATCCATAGTTGATAATCATATTGCAACTTACCGTCCCAAGGAACCTGATTTGGACCCCTCAGAACATTCGCACCAAGACACTTGCAACGCGCAAAGTTTACCATTGATGAATAATCTTGAGAAATCTGTATTCCACATCCATTTTGTACAAGATCAAAACAGAGTTGAACAAATGACTTCAAGAATGTATATGAACATCCACGCCCTGGTAGACAAAATACAATGCTCTTGCCCCGCATTCTTTCCTTGATTGCATCAATATCCCAATCCTCAGATGTCTGAATACTGGGAGCTTTTGCTTTAACTGTAAATCCTTTTGCCATGAGTAATAAAATCCTTCAGATCAATTTTATCGTGTTATTTATCTTTTGTAAACCCCCCTTCAAAACGAAGACTCAGATACTGTTTTTTTATTTACGATTAGTTCTTCGTAATTTAAATCCTCTCTCTGATACTCGCTTGAAGTCAAATCTACAAGTGTAAGTAGAGTATTCCAGGTATTGTAAAACTCATCCTCCTTGAGTGAGTAATACAAACATTTATCCTTTGCATATATGTGATAAACTTTTTCTAACATATTGAAATCTTTATTGTCTCAATGCATTATATATCATCACTACAATAGACCCAAATAAGACCATCAGCGGAAATCGAAATACATTGAATACTTTCTCAGGATATCTTATGATCCATCCCGCAAAAATAACTTTCCAAAAACTCCAATACGGTTTACGTTTACTCATTCTTATATCTTAAAATTTTTTGCGCGAAATTTTTTTTATGTTTTTGGAATCCATAGGGCGTTTTAGAAATCCATAGAGGGTTTTAGAGGGGGTTTTAGAGGGGGTTTTAGAAATTCTTAGAGGCACATATAGACCTCGTGGGGGCATACTTTTATAGCTTATTGGTACCTTAAGAAAATAATATACGAGGGCCGCCTTATACTTAAGGGGCAAACTTTTTTCTAACTGGCTGTCACGAATGCTCCGAACGAATGAGATATGCACCCATTCGTTCGTGAGGTGCTAAGTGTCAACGAAGGGCAGATTTGAGAGCAATCTCATCGGGGCGAAGTTGCCCTGCTTTGAGTCTACCATTGCCGCCAGTGGAGTTGTTCCAACGGGTTCCACATCCGCCAACACGAGTCATAATCAAATCGGATTTGCGGGGTTTACGGGCAGGCAAACGAGTTACCTTCACTTTCCCCTGAATCTCTGCGATGAGAAGGTCATCGGAGGCAGCAGCAGCAAGAATCGAAAGATCAGTCATTTTCAGAGGAGGGTATCAGTGAGAAGAAAAAAAGGTGAGCAGAGATTAACCCTGCTTCCCCACGTAGTCTGTATGTAACCCAGCAAGTTCAGCAGTGGGGTATCCATCGACGTCCCAACCACGGGTGTGAGAATTCGCTTGAGATTTACCCTTGGCAACGTTAGTCCCAACCCAGATGGTTTGGCGGGTGTTGATGTCGGTTGCCATTGTCCAGAGTGCCATCGATTGCTCCTTTGTTTGCTTCCTGTGTATCCTACAGCATCAGGGGCACCTCAGAGCACCCCCGACACACTTTGAAATGTTGACTCAGAACTCCACAGGTTGCAGAGTGGGAGTCGAAATTGCCGCATAATGTGCAGCGCACTCATTGATGTTCTGATCTTCGATTGCGGAAACCATAGTGTCAAGGATATTGAGGATTTGACTCCCATCCTGACCCTGGCGAAGCATACCGAGAAGAGTCGAACGATTGAACATTTGAGAAAAAAAGTAGAGAGTTTGGGATTTGCCCCGCTGTGAGAATCGAACTCACACACCGTTAAGTGTCACCAGAGCAGAGAAGAAAGTGCCGAGTTAGAGTAGGGAACTCGGCAACCCTTAGAGGTCAGTAATCGCTGAAGATGTACACGGTGCGATAACCTACCTCGCAAGCGGTGAAGTCATAACGCAGGTTCTGATCATAGGTCGCTTCCCAGTCAACTACAACGTGGGAGGGTACATCACCATACACATCAGAGGTGAACTGTTCAGCGAAATCTGCGGTGGATTCGTATTCACCACGATAACGCTCATCGCATCCCTCAACATCAGAAACGCAACCCATCTCACCGATGAGAGCGTCTACTGCTTCATAACCTATTGCCTCACCTACGCGCACATACTCTTCGTAATAGGCAACAAAATCATTCTCATTGTAGGTGTCAATGAACTCCAGCATGTCATCCAGAGCATAGTTCTCATCCAGCAACTCATCGATCTTCTCAACAGCATCAGCGGCGAGAAAATCTTTGTAGGAAGCAGTCAGAGTCACGGTCATTAGAGTCAAGAATGAGGTTGAAATCAGCGGGTTGGGTTTCCCTTTCCCCCTGATGCAATCAGTATGGCACGGCAGGGGGAGCATCGGGGGGTTTGGTGTGCAGTTACCCAACTGGTCGGGCAGCTGGGGAGTTTGTGTCAGAAACTCCCCGTACTATGGGTCACACAGGCAGCGAATCGTTCTCATCCAGTATACCGAACGAAATCTCAAAACCACTGTGGGTGGGATAGATTCCGAAGTAAAGTTTACCCAACCCGAATGCCAGTAACTCATCACCAGAGCGGGCAGATGTATCCAACCCGAAGTAAGCGAAGCGGGAGAGATTGTAGGGAGTTTGGAGTCGCATTGGAAAAAAGAAGTTTGTGAGAATCAAAGACACATCTGATGCATTACATCAGTTTCGATCTGTTTGAGTACATCACCGTTCCACATTTCGGAAATGATGTCACCTTCCTCAGTGTACAATTCACTCACCCAGTAATCGTGAAGCATTGCGTTTGTATCATTGAGATTCTCCAATCCCTGATAGATGGAGGAAACAATTTCGGAATCGTAGATGAACATTAGAAAAAAAGTGAGGGTGGAAAGAGTCAGGAAACGCGGGCAGAATCCCACACATTCCAGAAACAATCCCACGCCCATTCATCAGCAACGAAGGTATCAATCCCCACCTGATCACAAACCCAATCGTATGCTTCCTCACAACCAAGTTGAGTCTCACCCATAAAGTTGTAGAGGGAAGCAATCACCTCACGGAACTTTTGGTTCTCCATTTGTGACAGAAACACCTTGCCAGTTTCGGTGTTGCGGATGATCATTTGCCCTTCGATGTTGTGAGCGGCGTAGAACATTCGGTTGCTTTCCTCAGTACTTTTTAAGAATACAGGATGGGGGCGCCCTTTAGGGGGTTTGGTGTGCGGTTCGGCAACTGGCACAGGGGCAGCTGCCCAGTTTGTGACACTTAAGGCAGAATGAAATAAGTTCACCAGAGGTGCCTAGAATCGCCCGGAGGGTGTTTCTAAGGTGCTCAAGGTGTCAGAGTACCCGATAACACTTTTCAGAGGAATTCTGCCATCAAATAGTCCACTGTGATTTCCAATTCTGCTGCCATTCTTTCTAGCTCTTGGTCAACAATAGTAGATCGGTGAGTGCCATCAATAGCACCATTCTTTTGCTCTTCGTGTTCAATGAAAAGGTCAGCAGTTTCGTTAGTCACTTGACAACAGTCTCCAATTGTGTGTATAATGTGCCTTGTCACCGATGATGACAATCAAGACTCTAAGTTACTACAGATTCTTTAAGTTGCTCTGCGGGATAGTTGAAGAGTTTATTAATCCTTTCAATTTCACTCTCAAAAAACTCCATTGCCTCCAAAGGTTCAATGTCATAAGTGTTAGCAAGTTCATCAAGTTTCCATCTCAAGTCATCCATCTCCAAAAGTTGTGTGAGAATGAATAACCGAACTTCGTGCTTTTGATTGTTCTTCATCAGGCAGCAGCAAGGATTGCGGATTCCATTACAACCTCACGAACATCCATCAGAGAGTAATCATAACCCTCCTTTTCTTCTAGATGGACAAGGTAAGCATTTGCGGTAGAGAAACAGTCAAACAAGCGAAGGGATTTGAAGTCTTCACCTTCGTAATCCCAACCACCAATCACCGCGTAAACCTTAGTCATTTGCTCCGTTTCCGTTTGAGTCCTTAGTATGGCAGGTCTCAGGGGGAACCTCAAGGGGTCTTGTGCCAGTGCCTCAGGTGGCACAGTGGTCATAGGAATGAGTCTCAACATAATGCCAACCTACAGCAGTTGCATCCTCCCGTGAGAAAAACTTACCATGAGTTGTTAATGTTTTGTAGTGATGGCGAATGACTCCATCAGGATGCATTTCGCTGTTTTTGTATACCCAAACATTGTAACCATGCTTTCCTTTGTTGACTTTGATTGGTGATGGATTTCCGCCTTTGATAATCATTTGGCAACCTGAAAACGACCAGAGTTAAAGTTTGCGTGGGAGAATACTTCCCTGTTCACTAGTTTGAAAGACCCGAACTCATTGGAGAGAACGTATCCTTCAGCATCAATTCTGTCTTGCCCAATGTAAGCAGCAGGTCCATCATTGCGACAGATAAAGACACAATCGTCTTTGATGCTCTTTACCAACAACCAGAACTCAATCAACAGTCGATCACAATCAAAGTCCTCAGGGTTGATGACACGCTGTTCACGAATGCAAGCATTAAGTTGTTGCTTGATCTTTACTGCTTCCTTGTCAGAAACAAAGTTGACCACAGTGGACATTTGGCGAGCAAACTTTACCACTTCCTCAACATCAGCAAAGGAAGTTTGACCGTGCTGAATGTAAGCATTGGGTTTCACAAACAGACACTCATCAGTGCTGTCCAGATTGACAGTCAAAGGAATTGCCCAACTATCACGAAGGTCGTCGTTTGCTTCATAACGAGTGTGAGGTGCCACGATGACCTTTTGCTCTACGATTTCAGGAAAGACGTAAGTGATCGTGTTGGGACAAAAAGTATCAGACCCGCTAAAACCAATAAAATCACCTTGGATGATAGAATCGGTGCGAGGTAGACAATCAAAGCAAGCGTGAAGAATAGTCGCAACTTCACCTTGATAGAAGAGGTCAATTTCTTCATGATTGTGGGCGATACGAATCTTTTTCTTGTTAAAAACTGCTTTAGTTCCTACAAAGAACTCACCGCAGGCAGGGTCGATTCCCCATACGATTGCGGGGGCACCATCAATCTTGACCGAAAGGTTGCCAGCAGCAGTGAACCAATCCAGAACAGAAAAATCTCCATTTAAGATGCTGTCTTCGGGGTGTTCGAGGTGTTTGTTTTGCATGACCTTAGTATGGCACGAAATCGGGGGGTCCACAAGGGGTCTTGTGACACTCTCTCAACTGGTTGGGCAGCCGCCGAGTTTGTGACACTAACTCTCAAACATTTGCCAACTCATGAAGTTTATCAACCTCCTTAGGATTCCAGGTGCTAAACATAGTCACACCGTTCAAAACACGCCCCATAGTATCAAGATCAGTCTCAGGATTGTCTAACACTTCATCCATACCAATACACATTAGTTTGTGGACAATAGCGAAGG
>Ga0208898_1000794_pt1 | contig 22973 bp, 37 predicted proteins | sample VirMetDEL_Mar_4_FD_184513 | JGI IMG/M metagenome (GOLD analysis project Ga0208898, IMG submission 184513) | Aqueous microbial communities from the Delaware River and Bay under freshwater to marine salinity gradient to study organic matter... | ecosystem: Environmental > Aquatic > Marine >...
CCCCAGCGTTGGAAAGCAGAGCGGAGGGCGCTACGGATAAAGCCAAAGTAGCGTGCCTCCGTCCACTTGCCGTCATTGCGCGTCCTCGGTACCTTCTTAGTCATCCAGTGTTTCCAGTATGATTCTAATGCGGTGGCGGTCCTTAAGCCACATCTTGATCATACGCAGTAGTGGTTTAAGCTGCTGAGGGTACGTAAGCACATGCTCTACGCGCCCAACGGGAACGCCCACAGCTCCCCCTCCTGCCTGCGAATCCATAGCTGCCTCCCTTGTCGTAGTAGCCAGTCGTCCAGTATCTGCTCCTTCTCGTCCACACACATGCCCACCTTATCGAAGGCTTCAGCGTACACGTTACGAACGTAAGCGTACATCTCAGCGGGGTCGTACATATCTTCGATGGGATCAAGGAGTTTGCGTGTGGCCTTCTGGCCCAAGCGCTTGAACAGTCCGGGGATGTTGTCCGTAGCGTCGCCAGTGATTAGCTGCTTGTAGAAGAAACGGTCTGCGTCTTCGGGTGACACGTGAAATAACTCCCTGCGTCTCCAGTTCCAGTGCCAACCGGGGACGCCGTAGAGGTCCTTGTCTAGCGTTGCAATACCATGGCCGTGCTGACACGCCATATAGCCAAGCTTGTCGTCTGCCTCCTCGCCTTCAACAACAACGGCGCCCAAAGAGTCAATCATGTACTCCTTGAGCGCCGTGAAGTGTTGCGGTTTGTCGGACTTACGGTTGCCTTTGTACGGGTAGGTGTCACAGGCGTACTCGTGCCGGTAGTTACCGTCCCCTGTTAGGTAAATTTCAACGCCCTCCGCCCGAAGCTCCTGCATAATCTGCTCGCAGACGGAGCGCGCTGAACGACAAGCAAACGCAATGGGGTCATCCTTGGCGGCGAACGCCACGCTATACAGAATGATGTCGCCGTCCAGACCCCAGCGCATTACAGCACCTCAGCCGTTGCGTCTTCGTCTACGCTGACTTCAGGCTTAGCCAGCTCTTCGATAGCCATGCTGACTAGCGAGGGGCGGCACACGCCGTCACGTCCCTTGTACGCCTTGATCTTAGCGCGCACCACAGAGCCGTACCCAATCTCGCGGGGGCTGCCCTCAAAGGGCGTCTTGCCGTCGTCTTCAAACAAGATGTTAAACTTGCCGCTGTTGTCAATCGGGTACTGCGACTTGCACTCAATGAACTTACCGCGAGCGTACTTGTCGTCGGGCTTCTGCTTAGTCTCCACTCCTAGCTCTTCCAACCGCTCAAGGGCACGGTCGCTGAGGTTGGTGAGTTGCACACCGTACTTGCCGGTGGGTGCGCCACGGTAAGTGATCTCGTCCACCAGGGACGGGAAGCTAACGGTAGCGCGGAGTTGAACGATTTGGTTTTCCATGTTTAGTTCCTTGTTAGTTGCGTGGCCGGTATTGACCACTGGTATTATCTTCTCATACTTTGCTTTGTTTGTCAAGCAGTTAGTGCGTTTCCGCCCAGTTATTTCCTACCTTAAACTCTCCGTCGAGCGGACAACGGAGGTCAAGCTGTCGTCCCGCTTCGCGTATAGCGTTGCGGAACACTGCGCCTACACGATCTGCATACTCTTCAGGTACCTCAACCTGAAACTCGTCATGCACTTGAGCCACTAGCTTGTACGGGTAGCCGTAGCGTGCCAGCTTGTTGGTCGCAATGACCAGTGCTTTCTTCATTACGATAGCACCAGCGGATTGCAGCAGGGTGTTGAGTGCTGCGTGTTCGCTGCGTATCAGCACGCGGCGCCCGTCAAGCCCCGGTAAGCTGCCCTGTAGCCCATGCTTAGCCACCTTGTTAATCAGCTTCAGGAGGGCAGGGAGGCTGTCTAGGAAGCGCTGCTTGAGCTGTGCGCCCTTGCGTGACGACCCACCTACAATGCTGCCAATCTTGGCGTCACCGGCACCGTAGAGGAAGGCGTAGATGAACGTCTTCGCCTGCGGTCTAGTGTCCAGTCCGGCGGCTTGCTGGTTGTAGGTGTGGATGTCGCCGTTAAGGATCAGGTCCGTGTACTCTGGGTCGTCCATGTAGTGGGCCAGCATGCGCAGCTCAAGGCCACTAGCGTCAATGCCGACAAGCTTGCTGCCCTCGGGCACAACGAAGCATTGGCGGTACAGAGAGTCGCTAGGAATCTGTGCCATGTTGGGTGAGCTGTGCGTCATGCGGCCCGTAACGGCACCGCACGTGTTGACACGGCCATGGATACGTCCGTCGTCCTGCACCGCATCAAGCCAGGACTTGAGCATGCCGTAGCGCTTCTGAAGCGTGAGGTACTCAAGGACAAGAGCAGCTTCAGGTATCTTTTTGTTTTGCTTAAGAGTAGCTTCGTCTACTTTTGGTTTACCGCTGGGCGTAGTCTCACACCAAACAGCACCCTTCTGGGCCAGACGCTCCGCCACTTGCTGCCGTGACGCTACGTTGAACACAGTTACTTTGTCCTTGAGCCGCTTACCAGTCTTCTCAGACCAGCGCTCCTCCACGATGGGCGGGAAGATGGCCTGCAGCTCCGCTTCAATTTCCCGCATGCGCTGCTCGTGTTCGCAATAGAGATTGCAAGCAGTGGGGAAGTCGAAGGCAAAGCCGTTGGCGATCTGCTGCACCGTAGCCTTAGCGACATCATGCTCAAGGTTGATGGACTGCTGACTGAAGCCTTGCCGGTACAGCTCTCCGGTGATGTGTTCGTACACGTCCCAGTTAGCACGGCAGTCTTGCAGGCAGTAGCGGATCATGTCGTCCGTCAGGCCCTTGTCGAAGTCGGCAGCATCGAACTCGTCCTTGAGTTCTTTGCCGGCCCGAAGCGCCCAAGCCTTTAGAGAATGCCCGCCCTCAGCAGGAGGGTTAAGGAGACGGCCCATGACGAGAGTGTCATGGACCGCCCCGTCCCACGCCCAGCCCCACACACGCTGCAGGACGGGCAGGTCGAAGGCAAGGAGGTTGTGGCCGATGACGGCATCAACGCCCTTGAGTGTTGCGGAGAGTTCGGACGACGAAGCGCAGTGTACGCTCTCGTTCTGAGCGGGCAGGTAAACCCCAGCCATCCAGATCGTGTCGTGTGACAGGTTCGTCTCTATGTCCAACACTGCTAACTTCATTCGGCTTTCTCCTCAGCCTACTGGTTTCTTCTTCTTCCTGCAGGGCAATAACGTAGTCACCCATTCTACTCATGTTTGGGCCTCCTGAATCACTTTATGCTTAAAAACTAACTCACGTCGGCCGTACCGCGACATCGCCTGCGTAATCTGCCAAACCTCTCCGTCAACAAGATAATGCCCAGGATTTATGTGCGCTATCTGGTTTTCTAACCTACTCTGTTCCTCCAATAGCTTCTTATGTTCTCTTACAAGCGTCTTAACCTGCTCAATCATGACTCACTCCATAGAGATTTTAGCAAGCACCTTAGTCTGCTCAGCAGCAATGCGCATAAGGCCCATAGCTTTAGAGTTTGCGTTGTTGATAAGCCAAGCCGCTTTCTTAGGATTGACACGGCAAAGCTTTGCGAAGCTTACCATGTCGTCACCGCTGCGGTAAATCACTTCAGACTCAGGCGTGGAATCTTGCCGCTGCGTACGGCGCAGGTATGCGTCGTCTTGGTATTGCTTATGAGCAAGCCCGTCGCGCACAATCGTATAGATGTTGTCGGCGATGGGGGAGCGGTTGGTTTCCTCAGCCTTGTTTTCAAAGTACGTAAAGTCGAACACATAGTTTTGCTTAGCCATGATAAACCTCACTTAACCCTTTTTAGTTTTGCGGTAACTTCCGGCAGGTACTGAACGGCTTCGCTAAGGCGCCGCACACCAGCAGTTACAGCCTCAATGTTACGTCTTTCCCACATGGGGTCTTGCTCTTTCCCTCCGTAGCTTTTGATGTTGGACATGATGGCATCAGCTAATTGCTGAGCCGTTAGGTTTTTCGCGTAGTCGGACTCGTTCAACATCCAGAACACAGAGGTGATGCCGACAGACAGCTTCTCCATGTTCATAGGATTCTTGCTGTAGTCACGCTCCGGCCTGGGCCGTGGCGCCTGCTCTACAACCTCATTAACAAAGTCACGCTGCTCTTCCGTATGGTCTTCATACGACTCTTGCAGACGCTTAACGTCCTTGGCTCCAAGCTTATCGCCACGCTCCACAATCTCAGCAGCCGCTTCGACAACAGCCTCTGGTGCATGGGCCAGAGCGTATAGCGTGTTGGCGCCTAGCTCTGAAAACGAACTCGCGAGTTCAATTTTGCTCTTGCTAATGACGACGATGCGCGAAACGTATTGGGGCTTAACTCCGCAGTCTTCAGCAAACTTGGACACAAAGCCCCACTCTTTGCCGTTGTTGTTGACGTAAATCTCACGCGCCTTGCCAATAGCCGCAAGCTTTTGGTGGAACGCAGAGCCCATAACACGATCAGCTTGCTTGAAGCTGTTAACGCATTTGTTCCAAGTGTCTAGTCGTACCTCCTGCATACTGCCTCCTTTACGTTACCGTTATGCTGCGCTACGGCCTAACTAATTTCGACTTAAGCTGTATTAGGTTTGCCGTAACGCTACATAATGGTTTTATCTTACCACATCACTGTGGGGTGTGTCAAGCCCCAGATCCTACAACTTCACAGACACCTCCAGTGCAGGCCAGCTCTTGGCTACCCGTGGTGGTGTCGCCCCGCTCAAAGGCAGGCAGAGCGGCCCAGTCGATCTCAGGCATCTTAGACGACAAGGACTTGTACTCCTGCTCCGTAAGCTCCTGATACGGCGCCTGACGGTACGTGCCGTTGTCGTAGGGCAGCAGAGAGATACCAGACATGATGTCCCAGTTGTCCCAAATCCACTGGCATACAGCAAAGAACTCGTCTTCCTTGTAGTACACCGTGATGGACGGCTTGTGTTCACACCAGTGTAGCTGATACTGCTTCCACACTTCAAGCTGTCCGATAGCACCCACATCATTGCGGAAGATGGAGGTCTTCGGTGCTTCAATCGGGAAGCTGAACACGGTGGTGGTGTCGGGCTTCATGACGCACGGCTCATACGGTACGCCCTGGGCGCGCAGGAAGTCCGTCATGGGGTCTTTGTTGTCCTGCCGCACGGTGCGTACGTAGTACCGTGAGTAGTTGGGATGGATGCCTGAAGCGCACAGCGCAAGCTGACTCACCGTACCGCTAGGCTTGACGCACGTGATGGCCGCAGCAGGATTGATGCCAAGGCTCTCAGCCCACTGCTTGTTCACGTTGACGGCACGCTCACGCATGACAGTCAGCCACTCCTCAAGCTTCTTGTTCCCCTTGCTGCCGTTAAGCACAGGGTGGTCCATCAAGCCCGTCAAGCTGACGCCAAGCAGCGCTTCCTCCTCGCAGTTCTTCTTCCACACAGAGCGTAGGTAGCGGAAGTTGGTGAGTGTAGCTTGCAGCGTACCGAAAGCTGTAGCCACCTCCACCTTCTCCAGCAGTTGGTCAAGCGTATCGGTAGACCGCACAATCACTTCGCTCAGGTTGCAGAACTCAGCGGGGCGCAGGAGGATTTCGCTGCACGGATTACACCCAAAGGCTGCGGTGTTGTCCCGCCGTCCGTTACGCCCCGCAATGTTGCGTGCTGCTTCCCGCGAGAAGATGCCACGCTCACCTGAATAGCTTTCATACAAAGCTTTCATTTCGCTCATGAAGAACGGGAAGTCAGGCTTCTCGTCATAAACTGCGCTGTTGTTAGCCAAGGCACGCTGACCGTTACGCTCCCACCACTGCCCAGACTTGGCTGCCTGCATGCGGTCAGACACCGGGGAGGACAGACTGATTAGGGCAGACCGGCGCACGCCGCCCACCACCACGATCTCAGCGATCTTACAGCATATGTCGTGGCACTCTAGGTCGGTGAGCTTGCGGCCTGCTGCGCCCTTGAACACGTCCACAAGGAAGCGGTGCAGGTCTTCCAGCGGCTCAGGCCCAGACGCCCTGCCGCCAAAGGTCTTGAGCCGTGCGCCAGAGGGCCGCACTTGGGAGTAGTCTAGCTTGGGCACCTCGCCAGCGTAGAGCATGGCGATTAGCTGCCGCGTACTCTTAGCCCAGCCAATCTTGCTGTCGGCTACGACAATCGTGGTGTCCGTGTCGGCAAACTCTTCGGCCACCAGCGGCAGCTTCTTAACTTCCTCACGCTCCACGCTGAAGCCTACGCCCGTGCCGCAGAGCAGGATGTACATCAGCTCGTCGAAAGCTTTCGGGTCGTTGATGGCAAGGTAGGCGCAGTTGAAGCCAGCTACGTTGTCACGGTCCAGCGCGGGGCCAGCCGTCATGAGGGCGCGCATGCTGGGCACTACGTCAAGGTCATGGATGGCTTTCTTGAAGCGCTTGACTTCATTGCCGCCGATCATGCCCTTGTCTTTCCAGTAGTTGACGTAGCGGTTAACCGTCTCGTCCCACGTCTCCCGCCGCTGCTCGTCGTCCAGCCAGCGGGCGTACCGGCTCGCATGAATGAAGGCGCTGTAGCTTGGGTTGCTTGTTGGAATCATCGTTTACTCCCTTGTTGAAATACATACGTTCTAGTTTGTCAATCTTCTTAGACACTTGGTCTAGTAATCTTTCCAGCTCCTCGACACGAAGCGCTGAGGCGGGGGTCTGACGCATCGTAACTCCTCCATAATTTGTTCACGTTCTGCGTCAGTGTATCGACGCCACATGATAATTTGCTCCTTAGTCCTACCACAGCCAGTGCACACGTCCCCCTCCAACTCACACTCGCTGCGACACGGTGACTTCACAGTGCTTCCTCTTCCGGCGGCGTGTGTTCCGTAAGCCGTCCCGTCTCCATATTGTAGAGCAGGTGTCCGGCTGGTCCGGTGATGCCACTGAAGCGGTTCTTCAACACGCGAATGTGCGTGGTGTTGCGTTCAGTTACATTCTCAGCTTGGCCGTTACGCTCCAAGCCGATTACAAAGTCGCTGAGCTGGGCGATAGACGCACTGCCGCGCAGTTGCGCGACGGACGTAGCGGCCCCTTCCTCGTGGCCCTTACCGTCGGGGCGCTTGAGGTGTGACACAGCGAACAGCACAATGCCCGTGTCCTGGGTTAGCGTCCGCAGCTTCGTCATGATCTCGTCAAGGGCTTTGCGTTCGTCGCCCTGCTGACCAGCGGACACTAAGATTGATATGTGGTCTAGCACAATGACGTTGCAGTCCAGCGCCTTGGCTAGGAAGCGTACACGGGACACTACATCATCAACGCTAGCGCCAATGTCGAAGCCAGCGTCCATGATGAACAGCCTATCGTCCCCATACACACGGTCAAAGGAGTCACGGTACTCCTGAGAGCCACGCGTTACGGTGCTGATGGGCAGGTGTAGCGGGGTGCTTAGGTCCACGCTCATGAAGCCCTCGGCGGTGCGCTCTACGCTCTCTTCCATGAACAGACAGCCGATGCGGTTGTTCGTGGTGTTCTTGATGTGCATCACGATCTCCCGCAGGATGCTGGACTTACCCAGCCCGCTACCTGCAGCGATGGTGACAAGCTCCGTGGGACGAAAGCCATACGTCAGGTCGTTCAGCTTCGGCCACGGGTAGTCGCCAAGGCTGCGCGGACGCTCTGCAAGAAGCCGATCAAGCAGCTCTTCCTTGGACAGCACACCCTTCGGCGTGTAGAGCGAAGCGCTCCAGTACGCGTCCGTGAAGTCCTTCTGGCGGCCTGCCTTCAGGTAGTCGCACGCGTCCTTGCCGATGCGCGGGTCTAGCTTCATGACACGCAGCTTGCCAGCGAATACTTCCGCTGCCTTTTCGATAGCTTCACGGCCCGCGTCGTCAGCGTCAAAGCACAGAATGATTTCTTCAAAGCCGTCAAGGAACTGGTACGCTGCCTTGAAGTCCCGCCCCGCAGCGCCGGCACCGTTCTTCAGGGACACCACAGCAGCCTTCCCGTCGAACATTTGGTTGGCCGCTACGGCATCCAGCTCCCCTTCCGTAACCACAATGCGTCGCTGGTTGTGGTTGCCGTAACGCTGCTGCCCGAAGAGGCCAGCGTCTTTCGTATTGCCGATAGACACAAAGCCTTTGGTGGCAACATGGCGCACCTTAAAACCCACAGGCTCTGAAGACTCGTCAGAGAAGTAGGGGTAGTAGTGCTTGCCATCATCGACTACAACGCCATAGTGCTTTGTGTACGTTGACGTAATGTTGCGCTCGGGGATACTTGTTGCAGGCGCTGCGGCCCACTTAGCAATCAAGCGCTCCAGCTCTGCGTCCTTCGTTAGACTAACCTCCATTATCCGCTCCTGTGGTTTGCGGGTGGCTGGTGTGTATGTGTTGCATGAGAAGCAGAAGTAGGTGCCATCATCGTACTCTGCGTTGGCGTCGCTGCTTCCACACGACTCACACGCTATGTGTCTTATGCAATTAGCTTTTCGTTGCTGAAGCATTACGTCCTCCGTAAAGGGCCTAACATCTTACCATATTTTTCGGTAAAAGTCAATGGTCTATCATGGACAAAAGCAGATTCATCACATTCTCTCCATATTCTTTGGCGATGTCTTGCATTGCAATCTCGGTGTCTGTCTCCGGGTTTGACAGGTAGTAGTACAACTCCTGCAGTTCCGGGCGCGTGATGTCCCGGTAGTGATCAGTCTTCGTACGGTTCGGCATCTACGATGTCCTCGGGATCGGTTTCCATGAAGAAGTCAAGCTCCCTGCGAACCCTTAAGGGTCCGTCTCCTGGCATGTAGATGTCCTCACCGTCAACTGTGTCGAAGTTGCCGTAGGTGCGGGACAGCAGGCCGGTGCGTGCTTCGGAGCGCACGTCGATCAAGTCCCATGAGTTGTAGCTGCTGTCCATCTGCTGCTCCAAGTCTCGCATTGCGGACTCCCGGTCACGCCTTGCTTCACGTTCGATGTTGTGCTGCCGGTATTGCTCCGGCGTTATTGCTTGGGTCGCGCCGCCCCGCGCAGTGTACTCTGCTATGTCAGCAGCGAGCAAGCGGCGCAGCGCTTCCTTCTCCTCAAGCGGTGTGTGTATTGTCATATAACAGCAGGCCCTCCATAGTATTCCATCACAAGCTTTATGGCGTCGATGCGCTTCTGTATGTGCATCCTGTCCTCCTCTGTATCCCATGCGTACACCCCGCCAGTGCCCCGCTCTTGCTCACACTCCAAAGCATCAAGCGCCATTGACAAGTCGTGCAAGATGATGTCGTTGAGTTGCTCGTCGTTAAGCTCAAAGGTTGGCATTACTTTCCTCCTGAGTTTCAAGACCTAGCTCAAGGGCACGCAGTACGCCCAAGCTAAGGAACGCGTGCGCCGCTTTGCTGTTCATGTCAAGGATAAGCGTGGCGCTGCCGTCTTCGTTATCAACTATGTCTATAACTTTGAAGTCAATCTCTTGCGCTTCCATTACTGCTCCTCCTCCTTCCATCCAAGAACTTCTTCAAGCGTTTCCATAGCTTGCGCAATGTCAATAAGCAAACGCGCTTCCTTGTCGGTGAGCTGCTGCTCTACTGCAAACAGGTCTGCGTATGCGTCAAACAATGCGCGATAAGCGCGGACACGTTGCTCTTTAAGCTTGTTCATCATCCCAGCTCTCCTTGATCCATTCGTCGTAAGTTAAGAAACACCGCCTATGATAAGACCAGAACCTGCACAGCTTGTATACGTCACTCATAACGCTATCATCCTGTGGTTAATAATTACTTGCACCGTTACGTCCCATTCGGTTGAATAAGCATACGCTGCGGCCATTTGTTTTGCAACTTCTATTACACGCTCGCGCACGTCACCGTTAACGTGATCGGACCAGAACGGTATGGTGATGACGGGCTCCACCACGGAGTCACAGTAAATCTTTATCAGAGCGTCCATATCGAAGCTCTCAGGCGACGTAAAGGGGTTAGGCATAGGACCGTACTGCCTAGCCTCAGCGGCTTGCATAGCGGCCTCTGCGGCCTCCTGGCCGGCTTGGATTAGTTCTGCTGTCGTCATGGTCATGCCTCAATCTCCCAGCGGTCATTGGTTTCGTACACTGTGCCCCAGTTGGACGGGAACACGGTTTCGCTGCGCAGGTTTCCGTCACGCCTGTCCTGCTTCCACTTCACAATCTCTTCAAATTGTTTTTGGTACGGCTCGCCGTTTGCCAAACAGCGCACGCGTTCAAGCCGCCGGTGCTGAAGGTCGATGCCTTGCGTAAGGTAGCGCGTTAACTCTGTTCCAAGATTCATAGCGTCTTCTCCTGTTGAACTGGTAAGTAATCCTTACACGTTACACTTTTATGCACATATTTCCCGCGTTTGTGTACACTTTCTTGCGCTTCGGCCCGGTCACAAGCCCCACTCATCCCAATCCGTGATCGACTCCACATAGTCGTAGATGCTTTTCCAGGTACGCTGCATGGCGAGATTCTTGAAAGCCTCGTCAAAGGGCTTATCAGAAAAGCCAGCGTCCCACAGCAGCTCAATCAAGTGATCCCCAAGAGGGTTGTACAGCTCGTCAAGGTCGCGCTTGTCAATCGCCTCGTCAATCCATTCCTGGACCAGCTCTTCAAGTTTCTCCGAGCGCTCGCAAAGCCATTCGTAGTTGTCGTCATAGTCTATATTAGCCATTGTGCTGCCCTCTTTGCTTTCGATTCTTGAAGCGCTCGCGCACCATCAATATAAAGTTTATTGCCGTGAGCGCTGGCCCAAGTGTTATGATTAGCACATACTCCCACACATTGAAAGTGTCACGCTTGTTCTCGAAGTCTTCGGCCCACATGGCGAGCGCGCACACTATCCCAAGGGCAAGATAAACAGTTAAAGCATTGATTTCCATAGTGTTTTCCTCACAGTGTAAACAGTAGCGATACAGCTAGCCACCATGTCCCGAGCAGTAGCGAAGCGGCTGCGGTGATGGCTAGGGCCGCGATGGTCATGCCGGCCCATGCTGCCCAGCGATTAAGCCGGGCCTGTCGTTCGTACTCCTTGCGCGCTGCGGCGTTCATGCTGCCACCTCCTGAAGCTTGTTGCTTGCAATTTCGTACCAGTTGACGTCAGACATAAACGCCAGCGCGTAGTCTAGCGCTAAGCCCTCCGGCGCTGTCTGGCTCACCAGCTCTTCGGCGTGCTCTTGGAGCAGCTCTGCTAGCTCGCTTTCCGTCAGCGTTTCGCCCTCCAAGCCCCAGTCCTCAATCGGGTTGAGGCCGTCGAAGATTTCCAGCGCGACGCGCCACGTTGCGTAATTGGTCCAGCCGTTGTAAGTTTTGTCGGTCATTGTGTCAGTCTCCGCTGTTAACTGTTTGGGCCATGCGGCCCGTTTAGTAGCCAAGCCACTCTAGCACTTCGTTTGACATATAGCACTCTTTTTCGCCACAGTCTGCCACGAAGTCCTCCCAGAGCATGCCGTGCTGCTGTACTACTTCCCGCCGTGCCTCTGCGCGGGTCACTTCGAAACCTTCCATTGCTTCGTCATATGTTGCCATTGTGTGTGCCTCTCTGGCTTAGCGCTTCGGCCCCGTGCCGTTGCGTTATGGGTACATAGTAGGGGGCGCTTAGCACACTGTCAAGCCTTCGAAACAACCACTCATCCGGCCTGGAGTGTCAAGGCAGCTAGACAGTGGCGTGATGGTGGGAGTGTCAGGGTAGCTAGACAGTGGCTGGGCGGTGGCGTAGCGGCTCCCGCATCGCCCCCTCATCGCTTCCAAAACGTGAGCACCGCCTCACGTATGAGCCTGGCGCATAGTCACTATGAGCATCCTTCATGTTAGCACTGCTTACATTGCGCGGGCGGGGGCGCGATGGGGGCGGGGGAGGGCTGCGCGGGGGCGCGTTTGGCCGGGGTGCTGCTCAGCTTTGCAAAAAGTCCATTTTGAAACCCAAAACGGTCACCAATCTGCACACTTTGCACACAATTCAACTGGCCTGCATAGCGCATTCTGCCTGCAAATTGTACAAAAAGTGATCAATTTGGAAAACTGCATGGGCCGTAACGCTCTGCATGGGCCGCTACGCTACCGTTTAGCCCTCTGCGTGGGCCGTTATGCTACTATTTACGTTCTAGCTATTGACTTTTGCTCTGAAATATGATAAGATATATGCTATTGTTTAGCTATACAGGTACACAGCGGCTAGCAGCTACAGCCTAACGACAACTGCTGACAACAAAAGCACAGCCGAAAGCCTTACGACGACAGCCGACTACCACTGACCACCTGTATAGGTACCGTAATGTAGCAAAATATAGAGGATGTGTGTATAATGGCGGACAAGCCCGTAGCGAAGCGCGGTCGCCCCTCCAAAGCGGCACTCCAATCGACAAAAGATTTGAGTAAAAGACAGCAGGCGGCAGCATTAAAGGACTTTAGGGCACGACTACTGTTAAACCCTAAGTCACCTGCGTTAATTGAGAAGATGTTTGATATTGCTTTTGATGATGAGCATAAGCAGCAGGCTGTAGCGCTAAAGCTTTTAGCAGATCGTCTCATGCCCGTAGCGGGCTTTACGTCAGACGGTAAGCAGCAAGCGCAAGTGTCCATTAACATTAGTGGTATTGGTGTTCCGTCAGGGTCTGTGACCGTTGAAAACGGTGCCGATGATGCTGAAGATGGGGAATATGAGGAGCTGTATGAGTCGGAAAAGGGAGCGTAACGGCCCACACCATGGCTAACATAGATTTATCCCTCATACCGTGGCAGCAAGAAGTGTATGAAGATGACAGCCGCTTTAAGGTTGTCGCTGCTGGCCGACGCTGCGGCAAAAGCCATCTAGCTGCCGTGTCGCTAATCGTAGCGGCCCTTAACGGTGAGCCGGGAAAGGTGTTCTATGTTGCACCAACGCAGGGCATGGCACGTGACATTCTGTGGGAAAAGCTTTTTGAACTTGCTGGGGAAATCGTAGAAGGCAGCAACATCAACAACCTGACAATCACCTTGGCTGGCGGCAACACCATATACTTAAAGGGTGCTGACCGCCCCGACACCCTGCGGGGTGTGTCCTTGAAGTACTTGGTCATGGACGAGTTGGCGTTTATGAAGCAAGACGTTTGGGAAGCTATCCTGCGTCCAGCGCTATCAGACCTCAAAGGCAAAGCGCTATTCATCGGAACGCCTGAAGGCCGGAACCATTTCTACGATATGTGGATGGGAGGCTACTCCGGGGCGTGGGACGATTGGGAAGCGTGGCAGTTTACGTCACGTGACAATCCGTTCCTTGACAGCACAGAGATTGACCATGCGGAGGCTACGCTCCCGCGCTGGGCTTTCAACCAAGAGTATATGGCTAGCTTTGACGCTCAAGGCAGTGAGTTCTTTGATGCTAATGAGTTTATGTACTACGACGAAAAGCCAAGAGAGCTGCCAGGAGATTATTACATTGCGGTTGACTTGGCTGGCTTTGAGAGCGATAGAGGGAACAAAACGAAGCGCAGAGACAATAGTGCCATTGCTATTGTGTTTGTAGACGAAAACGGTGTGTGGTGGGTTGAAGACATTCAGTATGGTCGCTGGGCGCTAGACGAAACGGCAGAGCGTATCTTCAAAGCTGTGGAGCAGTACCGCCCACCGTCTGTGGGTATTGAGAAAGGCATTGCTCAGCAGGCCGTCATGCAGCCGCTCAGCGACCTTATGCGCCGCACTGCTCGTGTGTTCCGTGTGGAGCTGCTAACGCATGGAAACAAAAAGAAACAAGACAGGATTTTATGGGCACTGCAGGGCCGCTTGGAGCATAAGCGTATTCGCTTTAAGCACGGTACGTGGAACACGGCGCTAGTAGATGAAGCCTCAGCGTTTCCGTCGCAGCTTGTACACGACGATTTGCTTGACGCCTTAAGCTACGTAGACCAGATGGCTATTGTGCCATACATGGCTGATCTGGACCTTGAAGACGAATATGAACCATTTGATGCCGTTGCTGGCTATTAGTTCGGGCCGCTGCGTTTAACATAAGGGAACCACTATGAGTGACAATGTGTTCTTACAAGAAGCACAATTTGGCCCAGACCAAGACTTGGCTGAGTGGGTGCTGAGCCGCTGCAACAAATGGCGTGATCATTACGAAAGCAATTACAGCGCACGGCATGAAGAGTTTATGCGCATCTATCGTGGCATCTGGTCGCCAGAGGATGTGATGCGTGACTCTGAGCGGTCGAAGCTTATCGCTCCCGCTACGGCCCAGGCTGTTGAGTCTTGCGTTGCAGAAGTCGAAGAGGCCACCTTTGGGCGCGGCAAAATCTTTGACATCAAGGACGATGTTAACGACCAAGAGCCGGCAGACATTGCGTACCTCCGGCGCAAGCTTCACGAAGACTTTGCTGCTGCACGCATCCGCTCTTCTGTGGCTGAAGTGCTTGTCAATGCTGCTGTCTATGGCACGGGCATTGGCGAAGTGGTCGTGGAGGAAATGAAAGAGTATCGGCCCGCCACGCGTCCGCTGATGGAAGGCGACATGCAGGAAGTGGGCGTGGAGGAAGTGTATCGCCCCATCGTTAAAATTAATCCGGTACAGCCGCGCAACTTCCTTATCGACCCGAACGCCACCTGTGTCAATAGTGCCATGGGTTGTGCCATTGACGAGTACGTATCGCGCCACATTGTCGAAGAGCTGCAAGAGTCTGGTGTATACCGGGATGATGTGTACGTGGGCAGCGCTGCAGCGGACGAAGAGATTGAGCCAGACCCGGAAATTGACAGCCGTCCCACCGACCGTGTGCGCCTCCTCAAGTACTACGGCAAAGTACCCCGTGACCTGCTGCTGTCTGAAGGTGTGTCTGAAGACGAGATTGCAGAGCAGGGCGCATACGTTGAAGCTATTATTGTAATTGCCAACGAGGGTGAGCTGCTTAAGGCTATTCCGTCGCCCTATATGTGCCAAGACCGTCCCATCGTGGCGTTCCAGTGGGACATTGTACCGAGTGTGTTTTGGGGACGGGGTGTATGCGAAAAAGCCTATATGTCACAAAAAGCCTTGGACGCGGAGCTTCGGGCACGTATCGACGCCCTCGCCCTTACTACGCATCCAATGCTTGCTGTAGACGCAACGCGTATCCCGCGAGGCCATAAGCTTGAAGTACGTCCTGGACGCATGCTGCTGACCAACGGCGCTCCGTCTGATTCCATCATGCCCTTTAAGTTTGGACAGCTTGACCAAGTAACCTTTGCGCAGGGCGCACAGCTACAGCAAATGGTTAGTCAAGCTACGGGCGCCGCTGAGGCCAACGCCGGTATGGTGCAGAACGATGTCACCGCAGCCGGTATGTCCATGACGCAAGGCGCTATTGTCAAGCGCCAAAAGCGTACGCTGGTGAACTTCCAAGAAAACTTCCTAATCCCGTTTGTGCGCAAAGCAGCACACCGCTACATGCAGTTTGACCCGGAAAACTATCCGGTGCAGGATTATAAGTTTGTGGCGTTCAGCTCCCTTGGCGCTATGGCCCGCGAGTACGAAGTAGCACAGCTTGCACAAATCCTGCAGATGGTGCCGCCAGAGTCTCCGGCGCACGGTGCGGTTATTAAAGGCATTATCGACCACCTTAATGTTACCAACCGTGACGAGTTGCTTGCTGCTATTGAAGCCGGCAACCAGCCCAACCCGGAAGCTCAGCAGATGGCAATGGCGCAACAGCAAGCGCAGATGGCCGTGCTGCAGGGTCAGGTGCAGCTTCTGCAAGCGCAGGCCGCCGAGTCGCAGTCCCGTGCTAACAAATACAACACGGAGACGGAGCTGGCACCGACGGAGCTTACGCTTAAGTACAGCGACCAGAACAACGACGGCGTTGCAGACAAAGACTTTGAGCGCCGCGTGAAGATGGCAGAGCTGCTGCTACGAGAGCAAGAGCTGCGGGGCAAGCAGAATAACGAAGCTGAGCAGTCTAAAGCACGAGCAGAGGCTGAGTTGATTCGCCGCTTAACGGAGATGGGCGGAGACATGGCGCCGCAAGCACCGCAACAGGAGCAGTAAGTCATGGCTTCTGATTTAGCGCTTTTTGCTATTGTTAACAATATAAAACAAGAAGTTGCAAACGTTAAGAAACTTGAAGGACCGCGTGGCGCACAAGGCGCTGCCGGTCCTGAAGGCCCACAAGGTAAACAAGGGCCGCAAGGACTACAAGGCCCTGAAGGACCACAAGGTCCCGAAGGCCCACAAGGTCCTCAAGGCCCTGCCGGTGAGGCTGGCGCTGACGGCCAAAACGGCATAGGTGTTGAGAGCGCCTACGTTGCCGCTGACGGCTCGTTAGTCTTTACCCTTACGGACGGTAGCGAAGTAGACGTAGGACCGCTCAGCGGGCTTTCTGTGGAGTCTCAGGGCAATACGTACATATTAGGCCAGTCGCAGGGCAGCGCAACAGGTGAAATAACAGAAGCTACGTCACTTTATGTCCCAGGCTCTGGCGGTCCCACGTCTTGGAACAACGTAGACGGCACTATTGACTTTCCGCTTAGCGCTGAAGTAACGCTACAGCTTGGGCAAGAGGAGTTCTTTTACGCTAAAGCCTCCGAGGCAATTAGCAAAGGCGAAGTTGTTATGTTTGCTGGCGCTCAGGGCAATCACTTGTTAATTCGCAAAGCTGACGTAACAGTTACGGGCTTTCGGCAAGAGTGGGTTGTTGGCGTAGCTAATCAAAACTTTGACATTAATGAGTTTGGATACGTTACGTCATTTGGTAAGGTGCGTAACATTGATACGTTAGCGTTTAGTGAAGGAGACCTTTTATGGCTATCCGTTACGACGCCTGGACAGCTTACTAACGTAGAGCCTACAAAGCCTGCTTGCCCTGTGCTTGTTGCTGCCGTAACGCGCTCACACCAAACTCAAGGCACAATCTTTGTACGTGTCTCGACTACCAAGAAGTTGCAAGAGCTGTGCGATGTGTCAAGCGCTACGCCAAACGATGGCGACGTGTTAGCGTGGGACGCAGCAACCAGCACCTGGAAACCAATAGCGCCGGTGTTTCCGGCATTGTATGGCGTCACTACTTATCCGTAACGAGGAGTAAACTATGAAACCCTGTGCATCCTGTCCGTCCCCCGCTAAGTGCAAGAAGGCTGGTAAGTGCCTAAAGCGCGCTGGCGCTGCATCTAAGACGAAAGCTAAGCGCACCACGCGGAGCATGAAGCGTAATGGCTACTAGTCGCAAACCCGCTAAGGGCAAAGCACGCGTCAAAGTAACCGCTAGCGGCAAGAAAGTGTCGTACGGTCAAGCCGGTCAAGCCAAAGGCGGCGGGCCGCGTGTGCGCCCCGGTACGTCCAAAGGCGATGCTTACTGTGCTCGCAGCGCGGGACAAATGCGCGATCACCCCAAAGCAGCCAAAGACCCTAACAGCCCTCTGCGTCTTAGCCGCAAGCGCTGGAAGTGCAGCGGTACTAAAAGTAAGAAATAAGGCTTGACATTTAGTCCAAAATATGATAAGATATAGTCTATCTTTGAAGTAACCCTAACGACTGGCCTCACGGAGACAACCATGTCACTTGTAACACAATCAAAGTTTGACGAATTAGTTAAGAACACTACTTCCTACCTTCAGGATGTGTTCAGGCGCTTAGATGCTATTGAGGAAAAAGTTGACAAGCTATTGTCAGCTCCGCAGGCAACCACCCGTCGTAACACCACTAAGGAGAAAGTAGATGAGTAGTGAAGATAAGAAGTTTTTTGAAGATTGCCGTAGCATGTTTATTACGGACGGCTGGAAGCATTTCCAAAAGGAAATCAATGTAGCATTGCAGTCCATGAACCTTGGCGGTATCGACTCGTCCAATGAGTTTTGGAAAGCTAAAGGTCGCTGGGAAGCGCTGCTACAAATCGCTGGCTGGGAAAACGCAGTGCTTGCCGCAGAGCAGCAGGCGGAAGAACCAGAAGACGAAGATGCGTAAAATCTTTGACGTGCAGTGTGAGAGCTGCGCAGAAGTAACTGAAGTGTTTGGTAGGGATAGCGACTCGTTCCGGTGCGGAGCCTGCGGTGCCCCTGCCAAACGCATCATCAGCCCAGTACGCTGTAAGCTTGAAGGGGTGTCGGGGAGTTTCCCCGGTGCCGCTATGAAGTGGGAGCGAGAGCATATTAGGGCTGGCCTTAAGAACGGACAAGCATAGCCATACGCCCCGTTCAGCCACCATCTGATAACCCGTAAGGGCCGGAGTTTAATAATGGCACGATTAGTAGACGCACCCGACGACAACGCTGTGGAGGCAACCGAAGAGCTTGGGAACCTTAACGAAATGGCGAGTGAGCAAGCCGCAGAGCTTGATGTACAAGCTGCGGAAGCGGAGCCCGCTGAAGTAGTTGAAGAAGAACAAGACAACGATCTTCCAGAAAAGTATAGGGGCAAAAGTGCATCTGAGATTGCAACGATGCACAGGGAGTTGGAGCAACGCCTAGGCCAGCAAAGCCAAGAAGTTGGAGACTTGCGTAAAGCCTTCGACGAAATGGTTAAGCAGTCTATCGCAGCGCAACAAACCCAGTCTGCACCGGAACAAGAAGCGGACGAGATTGACTTCTTTACCGATCCGCAGGCAGCAGTACAGCGAGCTATTGAGAACCACCCAATGCTTAAGCAGTCTCAGGCTGTGGCGGCAGAAATGGCTAAGTCTCAAGCGCTGGCTCAACTGCAGTCTGCACACCCTGACATGAAAGAAATCCTTACGGATGCTGGCTTTCAGGAGTGGATTGGTAAGTCACAGGTTCGACGTGAGCTGTTTGAACGCGCCGATAAAGCGTACGACTTTGCTGCAGCAGATGAACTAATGACGCTGTACAAGGAACGACGCGGCATCGTTGAGCAAACCGCAAAGGTCGAGAAGGTGGCGCAGCAGAACGAAATTAAGAAAGCTTCTACGGGCTCGGCACGGTCCAATCCTGATAGCGCTAAGACGCGTAAGGTGTACCGCCGCCGTGACATTATTGAACTTATGAACCGTGACCCGAAGCGATACGAAGCGCTACAACCAGAGATTATGCGTGCGTACGCTGAGGGCCGTGTTAAATGACCTTTACGGAGTAATACATCATGGCACTTGGATCTAACCACGTAACCAAAACCACCGCTGCTACTTTCATCCCCGAGATTTGGTCCGATGAAATCATTGCAGCATACGAGAAGTCCCTTGTCGTTAAGCCGCTCGTCCGCTCCATGAGCATGACCGGTAAGAAAGGCGATACGATTCACATTCCGAAGCCCACCCGTGGCGACGCCAGCGTCAAAGCTGCACAAACGGAAGTGACCCTGATCGCTGCCACCGAGTCTGAGCTGACGATTGCTATCGACCAGCACTACGAGTACAGCCGTCTGATTGAAGACATTGTGGACGTGCAGGCTCTTAACAGCCTTCGCCAGTTCTACACGGGCGATGCTGGCTACGCTCTTGCCACCCGCGTTGACACCGCTCTGATTGCTGAGGCTGCTAACTTCACGTCGCAGCTTGAGTTCCGCAGCGGCGCCGGCACGGCCACGGCTGCTGGTACGGCAACGGCTGGCTTCACCGACCTGGGCTTCCGCGAAGCTCTGCAGGTTCTTGATGACAACAATGTCCCCATGGACAACCGCGTGTTCATCATTCCGCCTGCCATGAAGAAGGAACTGCTTGGCGTGACCAACTACGTCAGCACGGACTTCGTGACCGGCAAGCCTGTTGAAACCGGCAAGATCGGCTCTCTGTACGGCGTGGATGTGTACGTGTCCACCAACCTGCCCACCGAAAACACGGACGAGAAAGGCGCTCTGCTTATGCACAAAGACGCCATCGTGTTTGCGGAGCAGCTTGGCGTGCGCGTTCAGACGCAATACAAGGCAGAATATTTAGCTGACCTTATGGTTGCCGACACTCTGTACGGTGTAGAGACTTACCGAGCAGAAGCCGGTGTGAAGCTTTTCGGTACCGTGTAATACCCAGTAGTACCGCCGGGGGAAAAGGTGGCGGCCCAAGTACCCCGGCATCCTACCGCCATAGGATTACAATATGAAAGAATGTCGAGTCTGCGGGGACGTTAAGCCCGTAACAGAATACTACAAGAAAAAAACCAGTAAAGATGGTTTAATGTCAGAGTGTAAAGAATGTAATAGCAAAAAAACAAAAGAATACTATAAAGACAATAAAGAAAAAATTAAGCAAGCAACTAAGTTATGGAAAGAAAAAAATTATAAAAGACATAGAGAATTGCAAAAGCGCTGGGAAAATAAAAACAAAGAAAAAACAAAACTTAGAATAGCCGCTTGGCAAAAAAAGAACAGACATAAAGTTAGCGCAAAAACACAACGACGCAACGCGGCCAAGATTAAAGCTACTCCTTTATGGATTACTGAAGAACATTTGTGGATGATTGAAGAAATATATGAACTACGTGATTTACGCTCAGAAGCCACAGGCATCGCGCATCAAGTAGACCATATTATACCCTTAAGAGGAAAAGACGTTTGCGGGCTGCATATTCCATGGAATCTTCAAGTTATAACCGCACACGAAAATAAAGTTAAAGGTAACAAATACTAGGAGAAGTACATTGGCTATTACGTATACGCCCACTACGAATTTTGGTGCTAAGGATAGTCTTCCAAGCAACGACCCCGATAAGGTTATTAAAGGTTCTGAATTTAGCGTAGAGTTTACCGCTATTCAAACCGCATTTGGCCTTGCAGCATCGGCAGCATCGCCCACCTTCACCGGCACCGTCACCATTCCCACTGCGGACATTAACGGTGGCGCCATTGACGGAACGACCATTGGGGGCACCACGCCCGCTGCTGCATCCTTCACGACTGTTAGCGCTACCGGCAACATTACGGTTGGCGGAACGGTTGATGGTCGTGACGTAGCCGCGGACGGCACGAAACTGGATGGCATTGAAACAGGCGCTGACGTAACCGATACGGCTAACGTAACGGCTGCTGGGGCCTTGATGGACAGCGAGCTGACGAACATTGCTGCTGTTAAGGCTTTGGACCAAGGCGTTGCTACGACGGACTCTCCGTCCTTTGCAGGCCTCACCGCCACCACTGTAGACATCAACGGCGGCACGATTGACGGCGTGACCATCGGCGGGTCGAGTGCTGGGTCGATTACGGGGACGACTGGGCAGTTTAATACCAGCTTGAATGTTGACGGCACCGTCACGGCTGATGGGTTGACTGTTGATGGTGATGCAGAAATTAGTGGTACTGCTTCTCGTTTATATTTTACTGAAACTGACGTAACAGATAAAAATACGCGTTTAGTTTCTTCTGGTGGTGACTTTTTTATCCAGACATCTTCTGATGACAAAGCCACAAATACGCCTAGACTATCTATTGACCACGCCACAGGCGATCTGTCGCTGTATGAAGACACGGGCACGACTGCAAAGTTCTTCTGGGATGCGAGTGCTGAGTCGTTGCGATCGCCTATCTTTTTAACAGCTAACGATCAAAACGCTTATATAACAGATGGCTATTGCGCTATTTATTCTACAGGCGCAGGCGGTTCAGCTCCATTCAACGAAGCAGGTCACTTGATATTACAGGCTCGCTCATCAGGTGCTTTGCGTGACATTATCTTTGCTACTGGTAACGGCGCGGCAGAACGCATGCGCATCGACTCCAGCGGCAACGTCGGGATTGGGACGACTTCGCCTAGTGAAGAGCTTGAAATTTCTGCCGCTATTCCTACGATTCGCCTTACCGACACTGACGATTCGTCATACGCCAACATTTTTTACAATTCGCCTAATTTAATTTTAGACAGCGATGCAGGAAATACTGATGGTAGTAGCAATATACAGCTAAGAGTTGACGGCTCCGAAGCCATGCGCATCGACTCCAGCGGCAACCTTCTGGTGGGGACTACTGATGCAACCCCTTACAACAACTCCAGCGGCACTGGCCTTGCTATAAGCTCTGCGGGTCAATTAAGTAACGCAACGCATCAAGATGCGGCAATGTTGCTTAACCGTATGTCTACTGATGGGTCGATTATTGACTTTAAGAAAGACGGCACCACGGTGGGGAGTATTGGCACAAGGGTAGACACGTTATTTATACATTCTCCTGATGGTACAAATGGGTCTGGCTTAAAGTTAGGTGATGGACAAATTACTCCTTGTAATAGTAACGGAACTGGCTCTGATGATGATACAAATTTAGGCAGCGGAAGCGCACGCTTTGACAATATCTACGCCACCAACGGCACTATCCAGACCTCCGATGCTAACGAGAAGCAAGACATTGAGGAGCTAACTGAAGCTGAGCATCGCGTAGCCGTAGCTGCTAAGAGTCTACTGCGCAAGTTCCGCTGGATCAGCAGCGTTGAGGAGAAAGGCGACGACGCCCGCATTCACTTCGGCATCATTGCCCAAGACCTGCAAGCAGCCTTTGAAGCCGAAGGCTTAGACGCTGGGCGCTACGCCATGTTTATCCATTCAACGTGGACCGACGAAGAAACCGGCGAGGAGCGGAGCCGCATGGGTGTGCGTTACTCTGAGCTTCTAGCCTTCATCATTGCAGCACTTTAAGGAGTTTAACAATGACGACGTTTAACTGGACCGTAGCGCAGCTTGAGCGCGAGCTTTCCGATGGGGGCGTGATCGTGGCGCACTGGCGCTGCACGGCCTCTGACGGCGACTTTTCCGCATCCTCCTACGGCACCGCTGGCTTTACCCCTGACGCAAGCGCAGCAGGCTTTGTAGCCTACGACAGCCTTACGGAAGCTGATGTGCTTGGCTGGGTGTGGGCTGACGGCGTGGACCGTGACGCTACCGAAGCGGCGCTACAGGCCAAGATTGATGCTGACAAGAACCCCGTCACGGCTGCGGGAGTGCCTTGGTAATGGAAAACCTATTCGCTATCTTCGAAGCCCTACCTGCCTGGTTTGTGGCCCTCGACGGCTTGCTAATTGCAGCACTTGCCGTAGCGGCCCTTACGCCCACCGACAAGGACGACGCTGTTCTTGCGCGAGTTAAGAACCTTTTCGACAAGCTTCGCAGCCTGCTGGTTAAGAAATCTTAAAGTCTTATGGGCGGCCCTGACCAGCTAGAGTTGTTGCTGTCGCTGTGGCCTGTCTTCGCTGGTTTTATTAGCTTGG